>Ga0209634_1000063_pt1 | contig 101469 bp, 131 predicted proteins | sample LinPmetageLP40_FD_184043 | JGI IMG/M metagenome (GOLD analysis project Ga0209634, IMG submission 184043) | Marine viral communities from the Pacific Ocean - LP-40 (SPAdes) (version 2) | ecosystem: Environmental > Aquatic > Marine > Oceanic | place: Pacific Ocean | collected 2010-08-26
TCCCCATTATACTTCTCTTTGAATAATAGAAATTTCCCTTTTTTGTTCTCCTCTAAATACTCTTGTATATCATCATAATGACACTCTATTATATTATAGCTATTATCTACTATTGACTCGATTACCGACCATCCCCTGTAATCTTATAGCATCTGGTAAAATAACTGGACCAACTCAATGCACTTTAGGACAAGTTCTATATGGTATAGAATAAATTTTTAAAGTATTAGAACATATATTTTAAAATTCTATTAAACCCTACAAAAATTTGATTTTTTCAATAAACTAATCAATATATTAATTATACTATGACACACCAACAAGACGTCATCGGGATCATGCAAAAATTCATCGAACTTCAGAACAAGGGCATATTTCCGTGGGGTCGTGAAAAATATACAGTCCAACTTCGCAAAATGTTGTATGGTTGGATGCGCAACGAAATTGTTACTACGGAAACGGAAACATCTACACGTTTTGGAGAATTATGTGTTCTTGGCAAAAAAGTGTCTAATCAATGTTCTTTGTTAGAATGGTGGACACAAGAAGCCAAAAAATTAGAAGTAGTTCTGTTTCCTGATTTTTCCTTTAGCGATGACGACGCATTAGAAGAATTTGGTTGTGATGACGAGGATAAACAAGAACTAGAAGCCCTTGGTGTTACATCACCCCTTGGTGTTACATCACCCCTTGGTGTTACATCACCCAAAATTAATACTTCTCAACCACCAAACTATAATTATCAACTTGGTGATAGTGGAGATGAACTTCTAGATTGTGAAGTAGAAGTTTTAGGTGTTGGTAAAAAGGATGTTGTTAGTGAGCAGGTTGATGGTGGTTTAGATAGCAAGGTGAAATATGGGACCTTCTTTCCTAGTTATAATACAGACACAAAGATGACACTTAATATGGATAATTTTGGAGGCAAAAAAGACTATTGGATAGGCGACGCGGCTTCACTGATTTTTGATGAAGACGCTAAAACTGGTGATAAAATTCATGTTGGATACGCTAACAATGACCTCAGCGACGGCCTTGACTTGTCTTTCCAAGAAACACTACCTTTGGACTTTAAAAACATAGGATGGTATTTTATATGTTGTGGTATGTGCAAAAAAAAAGTTAACCATGCTAATGATATTGTAATGAAGGAGGTCAGTATTAATGGTATGATATATTGGCGCTCCGCAAATGATTGGCGACCGATGTTTATAGATGAACGTCGACAGATCGGGACTGGAAATTGCTTTTCATACGGCCGTAAACATGTGGGAATGCTAATGGTACGATAATCATTTTCATGTGTCTATCTATTTAAAATTATTTTTTTTGTCTATTTGGAAAATTCATATAATCACGTTGCTGATAATAACGGTCCAAAATTGTTGAATACTTATCAGGATAATGGGTTCTGAAAGCGCAACTGATAGTTCAATGGGAGTGAATATATAATCCTTTTCCAAAAACGGATATTTTCTAATCCTAAAATACTGTATTAGAATTTAACGAGACTTTATAGTCACTCTTTACTAAAAAGATTTAGATTTATTGCCTACAACATCTAGGTGTCAAGAAACTAATCTAAATTAATAGATTCTTCTTGAATATACTTTATAACCTCCTTGGCTATTTTATCCCCTATACCAAAAGTAAGATATCCTCTATAAGAACCAAAATCATCCCTACCCTTTGGAACCAACTTTATTAAAGCTGTCTCTATCAATTTTTCTTTTTCTTTTTCTGCTATTTCTATATGTGGTATATCGATATCAGATAATATATAACTAACATCTTTCCTAACTTGTTCAAAACTTGGACCTTTCGACTCATATACGGGTTGCCTAAACATTTTATATTATTTTAAAAATTAACAAAAATAAATCAATTATTTTTGTTAATTTTTAATTATTTAATGGTATTTAAAATTGATAAATAATACACTTTTAAATCATTTTTAAAATGAACGGGTTTTATCTATTTCCTAAAGTTTTTGACCAGGAATTCGAACAGAAACTTGTAAATATCATTGAAACTGACTATCGTTTTGTTCGATATATAAATAATGGTAAACTATTTTATCAAATGGAACCTAAAGATTTCCCAGAAGAATGGCGTATTCTACTTGAATTGGTAGCAAAATTACATAACTCTTGTTTTGGTTTTGATTATTCTCTTCAACTCAAATATGAACCTGGTATTTATTTTAGGGCTCATTATGATTCAAAACATCGTTGGGAGGAATTTATTGTAGGTGTAAATTTAAAATCTGAAGCCGAACTATACTTTACTAAAAAAGGCTGTGAAACAATTATTAAAAAAATACCACCTGCTTCAATTTATATACTTTCAGGAGATTCTAGATATAAATGGAGACATGGTATTAAAAAGGTAAAAGACGTAAGATATAGTATAACTCTTAGGAAAAAAACCCAATTAGAAAAAAAAAATACTTAGTGACAAATTTCTTAAATTCCAATATCACCAAATAAATAAATCAATTATTTTCTTTATTTTTACCAAACATTACCATTTAAATATTTACACCCAACCTCCACCCGGCCAGTGGATCATTAGACTGATTAAATCTTAAACCACCATTCCCTGTTGTAAAACCTCCATTATTTCTTCTATTTAATCCTCCAATAAACATACTATTTGGATGATTTATATTCATATTATTTAGAAAATTATTAGTTTTAGAAGTAAAATGTTCCTTTTTAAACTCCTCCATATTCTTTGTTCCCATAGATTTATTACATGTTGAACAAATAGGCTTTAAGTTATCTATAGAATTATCACCACCATTAGATACCGCAATTATATGTCCGCAATCAAATCGCTTACTGTTTATATCGGTATCACAAACATAACACTTACCTACACCTTTAGAAGCCCCAAATGTTGTATCCCATACCGAATCTTTAACAGCTTTTGGAATGGCTTTTCTTTTGGGCTTTGGTGGCTGTTTAGCCTTTTCGAGATCCCTGTATTTTTTTCTAATATCTCTTTTCTGTTTATTGTATTTTTCTTTTATTTTACTGATTTCTTCTTTCATTATGCTATCAATTGTCTGTAATTCTTCTTCCATTTTTATTATAATCAATACTTCTTAATTTATATTATCAACTTTAATACAATAAAATTATATGAATTAAATATTACAATTAGTGTTTACACAATTGTTGACACATAGTTCGATTCAATCCACTAGACAGATTAGGAATACAATATCCATTAATACAACCCCAGTATATATTTTTACAAATTTTCCCACAATCCTCTAATGTCCCACCAGTATTATTTACTTCACATTTATTATTAATACATACATATCTTTTATCTACAGGTGGGGGTGTTGGTGGATTTATTGGGTTACATGCATATTTACTTGTCATGTTAAACTGGAAAACCATTGGTCTAACCTCGCCTTTGACAGAAAAGACAGGGTCATCAGCCTTGGGGTCGCAAATAACTGAAAGAATAGTCTGGCGTCCTTCCAATCCCCCTGAAAAGGTAATATGGAATACTTGGGGATTATGGGTTATATTAATTTCCCAAGACTGTTGAGAAACAGCACCAATAGGAAAACATGAAGAACCATTTATACTAGCACGACCGGCAGCATTACCATTTTCCAAACCAGATGAGAAAGTGCAATAGGCCATAGAACCGGGACTAGAAGGCAGGCCATCGCCAGTCATCTGGAAGTAATACACAAACTTATTATTTGAATCTGGTGCTGAAAAATAAGAATTACCATCAGAGGGCTGAATCATGCTAAAGTCATACTCAGTTCCATTACATAAACACTTGGCGTTAGTAGTATCAGGGGAATTACATTGTTGTGTAATAAGTAATGCAAGACTAAAATTTAGAAATAATAGATTAATTAGGAGTGTTTTAAACATTGTTATATTATTTAAAAAAAAGAAAAAAGTAAATCAATTATTTTTAAAAGAAAGGTTTATAGTCGAATTAATTTAATTAATTAAGTCGTTTTTAATAATTATGTGTATTAAAAACGACTATTGGAATAGATATGAGTATTACTATCAAATAAATTATAGTATCAATTGTTTGGAATTCTTCCATAAAATTTATAATACAAATAAAGTTTTACCCCTTTATATTATCAATTTTAACACAATTTAAAAAAAAAATATAAAGGGGTAAAACTATTTTTTTTTTTAAAGATATTCTAAAGAGTTCACTCCAACGCAACGATCTGGTCACGGATCCGCGCCGCTTCTTCATAGTCTTTTCTCGCTACCGCCGCTGCTTCTTGCGCTTCCAGAGATTGGTAGTTTTCCAAATCTTGCTTTGCGTAGAGGTGCTCATTGTGGAAGCCTTCTGCATTTTCCAAGGCCTCGGCATGTTCTTGGCGAAGATTGTCCAGTTTATCGGACTTAGACATCAATGCGCCCACATGCTTCTCGATTGCCTTTTCGTGTTTTTTCATGGCGGATTTGCTCTTTCGGGCGCCGTGTTTCGCCGCTTTGAGTTCCTCTTGGAGCCGTTCGATGTTGGCATCGAAATCATCCAGTTCGATTTTGGCTCTGTCGAAATCCGCTCTAGATTGGTCCAGGTGCGAGTGTGCTGATAACACGGCGGCTTCATGCTTTCCAATATCGGTCGCCAAGTTGTCGACCAACCCATTGCACTGAGCCAACCATTGCGACGTTTCATCAATGTAGACCTTTTTGGATGCAATGGTAGAGGAAACCTCCACACCCTCTACCCCACTAAGGTTCTCGGTTGGGCATTTTTGTGCCCGTGGAAAGCGTTGGGCCCTGACCCTGCTGAACTCCGCGCGGTTCCGAACGTCCGTCCAGGCCCTCGCCCGAAGGCTCGAAAAACCGCCCTCCAGACTGTTCAGACACCAATCACGCCAAGCAGTGTAAAGGATGTCTTCCAACAAATCGGCAGAGGACATGCTTGACTTAGGATGGCCTGGGCCAATGGTCTTCAGGGTCATGACCTCTGCCAGGCTGAGAACTCGCAGGCCACGAATTTGCTCGTGGTCGAGAGTCACATCTTCTCTCTCCATACCCAAATCACGCGCAATTTGTCCTTTCGAGCTGTCCTCGCCCAAAGCAACTGTCTTCCATGCCTTGGACACCTCTTCTGGAACGGGAGACTCATTGGCATCGAGTGCCCGGAACGCCTCTTCAATAGCTGCCCGCTCTGCTTTTCGATGGAGCAGGTCTTGTTTGGTAGCAGTCATGAACATGTTGTAATTAGTGTTTGTTGGAATTGGGTTGGCGTTTGTAGAGTTGTTTTAGGAATTAGTTTCAATTATTTGTTGTCGTTGTGTTAGGTTTCGGTATACCATAAATATAGGTGGGTTCCACTATATCAAATTTTTTATTAGGCCTTTATAAAATCCCTTGTATTATTTTAGTTTGCCATAAAAGGGTAACTTTAATATAAAAAAATAACATTTGGATAATCTATTTACTTACCCTTTTATAATAAATTTAGATAGGAGACACTACACTGACTCTTTAAATTCTCCATAATATATAAAAGGGTAAAACTATAATTTTTTAAAAGACAACTTCTACATATACACTTAGATTCCCCTCATCTGACCATCCAACTCCAATATCCAGGCCCTAATCCGCGCGGCTTCTTCATAGTCTTTTTTTTCCACGGCAGTCGCTTCCTTTTTTTAAGCCTAGACATCACTCCTAAAAGTATCCAGGATATATCTAGCTGTTCTCTTATTACCATAATAATTTATCTCTTTATCCAAATCTCCACCATTCTTTACTAGAATTTCCAATTTCTCTTTTAAATTATCATTTTGGTTAATAACCATAAATAAAGGCGTAATTTCAGATATAACCTCTCCAACATCATTTACTACATTACCTACTTGATTTGGGTCGGATACAGTCGCTAATTCCTCTAGACTACCATTGATTATAATGTCTATATGGTTAATATTCACTATTTTGTTTTTTCCCTCTTTGTTCATATCCATTTTATTAAATAAGAGTTAAAAATATTTAATAAAATCAATTTTTTCTAAAACTATCCAATTATAACTAATATATTGCAATTATCTAAAAATTTTAAATGAAATAAATTATTTAAAATTGATTGTTTCAGACAATATTTTTACTTAAATAACAATAATGCGTGTATTTTTTGACTATTGTGTATCTTTATTTATATATGGCCCTATTTTTGAATGGTTTATTCATTTTGCATTACACAAAATCAATAATGCTTACCATAAATCACATCATATTAACTACTACAAAGATAATATTGCTATAGAAACTATTCCAGCTATGGTTATCCCAATACTAATCTATTTTAATTGTTATGCACTATTGTTATTAAACCTAAGATACTATATTGTTCACACTATTATTCATAAAAAACCGGATATATTTAATGGACTATTTATGTGTTACGCAAATCACCACAATACACATCATAAAAACCCTACATATAATTTTGGAGTAAGTAGTATATGGGTAGATAAATTATTTAATACATATAAACGATAAATATATATATTTATAGTGATAATTTATAAACTATTTGTTGATAAATATCTATACTATATTTTGAATTACTACATGAATCTTTATTCAGTTTCAACATAAAATCGGACAATTTGCTAAGTTTTTGCCGAATACTATCGTTGGGGTTCAAGTCGTCCAAATATAAATTTATTTTTTCATTTTTATAGTGTTCTATTATTTCAGATTCCCGTTCTTTTCTTCTATCTAACTGTCTAATTTTTTCATCGTGATTTTTCCAGTCATAATCATCACAATAAATAGTCATTGTTTATCATTACTTAATATTAATAATTTAATATCAAATTTAAATTAGTATATATTTATAGATAATTAATCATACCAATCTATGTTAAAATATATTTTTTTTTTATTATTATTAGTATCTTTTACAAATAGTCAAGCTACACATTATAATATGACTTATAATATTACTTGGAATCAAACTTATACTGACCAAGTAGGTATTATACTAGAAACAAATATAAATAATACTTGGGTTTCACCAAAAAAAAATGGAACAGACTATCTTTCTTTAGTGTTAAATCCAATCCCAAATTATTTTGTTTGGCATGTATCAGATGACTTTATCTCTAAATTCTGGAAAAATGGAAACCGGATCCGCGTCGTTGATTACTCTGATAGAAAATTATCCAAGATAAAACATATTTATATTAATTAATTATTTCCAATATAATTCTTCCCTATCATAAGAATCAATTAAATCTCTATAATCCTCATCTATATACACTTTTAAATTTTGTTGTTTTATTAATGGAGAGTTGGATGTCCATCGTTTATCTTTAAGTAGCAGATTTAAATATTCTACTCTACCTTTTGGACCTTTAAACTTCCTGGACAATTTGGGTCTTTTGCTTTTTAATTTCCATTCACATTGCATAGCCTCGGATTTGTTTTTAAATCCATCTATAATACATATTGGATACCAATTACATCCTTTTTTTGTATATTTGGCACCACCACTTAATATACCATTGTGTTGCTGCCATCTATTTAAAAAATCATTAGTCATTCCTACATAGGATAAATTATTACATTTAATAATATAAACTAAATACATTATTAATATTAAATAAAAATAATAATTTTAAATAAGAATAAATACATCTATTAAAAATGAACGGCTCTATAATATTTTGGTATATGTCCAAATGCAGAAGACATCCCTACATCCGCCAATACCAACTTTCCACCACATTTATTTCCAATTTCACCTTCTTTGAAATTGGGAATTGTTGCCGTTATTGTATGGCCTACGACCATAGTCGTTGCGTCCAACTCCTCTAAAATAGTATCCAAAATATCGCATACTTCTGATTCTTGTTTAAGTGATAGATTGCGGTCCCATAGCAAATGGTCAACTGCTCGCCTATCACCGCGCAAAAATCCACTGTTTATCTCATCTATACCTATTTGGGCAATCTCCAATGATGATATACCACCATGCACCATAACTATATCCCCCCACTTATATACTAAACGCTTCTGTCTAAGCCATTTACCTAGTTCTCCTTCTTCACTAAATGCCTGCTGTCTCTTTTTTAATGAACCAAATCCACTACCTTCTGGTGACCCTATATCAAACAAACTACCTGGTCCATCATTGCCATAACGAAAATCTCCATTTAGTTCCATATATTCATGATTCCCAATTAGTTGGACCCATTCACCTCCCGCTATTTCCGCTTCCATCTCCAACTGTTGAACATAGTTTATAACCCCTGGGTCGTTGGGACCTCGTCCTATCAAATCTCCTAATTGAACTACCGTCCTATTTCCTGCTATCCAATGTCCATTAACATCTACAACACCATTCACATATAGTGTTGTTTGTAAACAACTCGGACATCCATGAACATCCCCTACCACTACCAAATCACCTAATACTATATTAGATTGTTTTTGTTTATAACTATAAAATAGAATTAGCAAACATCCAACCAAAATAACGAGCTTTTTTGAAAACGACATTTATTTAAAATAAAACTAAAATAAATAAATATCAAATTATATATCTATAAAAAAATATTTTCTAAAATTATAGTATAATATATGGATTTTAGTGATACTCTAACACTAAAATGGACCCAATTTGTCCAAATTATACATGATATTAAAAAACACTGTAATACCCCCAATTTTTCAAAATTGGAAAAATCAACACGACTTTTTCTTAAAACCGCTAGAAAATTAAGAGACTATATCAAAAAACAATCTAATAAACTAGAAAATATGATTCCAGAAAGATTATTGGAAATGAAAGAATGTTGTTATGGATTGATTGATGCAGTTAAACATGTGTGCTCTGAACATTTTTGCTATTATCCACCTACACAAAAAGCCAATGAAGATATTTGTGTTGATTTTATCGAAACCGTTAAACCATTAATTAAAGAATTAGAATTTCTATATAAATTATCTAATTTAGAATCAAAATCTATGATTATTAAATAGTAACAAATTTGATACATATTTTATTATAATTATAATATATATATACTCTAATGAACACTAAGACTAATAAAGAAACGGATTCTATAAAAAATCTAATAGATAATAAATATTTAGATTCTTGTAAAAGATGGAGATGTAATAGATGTGACGATATATATCATCCCGGATGGAAATGCGACTGGTCTTGGAGTGGAGAGGGTGATGGTGAAGTATTTTCTAATAAAGATAACGATAATTATGATACCGATGATTACGATACCGATGATTATGATAGTGATGGTATTCAAGTGCCATCAAAAGGAGGCTGTTTAGGTTGGTGTGGGACATATCTAGACTGTTCCCATTGTAAAGAATCTGATGCTTATTGGACATTCTGTTCTACTGAAAAATGTCCCAATTATAAGGGGGAGCCCTATGTTCGTATAAAAAGTGCTAAAAAAAATAAAAAAGGTGAAATAATATGTAATCATTGTGCTAAAAATCAAAAATAAGTTAATCTTTTTTAGATTTAGGATTCTCCTTGATTCTTGATTTTAAGACACTATACATATTCATATATGAACTATTCCGTAGTGGAAGAGGTTTTGTTGAATTTTTGGTATAATTTGTTCTATTTATAGGTTTAAAATTGTAAATACCTATAGGCGTTGAATAAAATCGCTTTATAATTTGTAGATTTCTCATTGTAATGTTTACTTATCTCTTGAGTTTTTTAAGTCAATTTTTTTAAATATTGTTAAATGTCCAACTAAAATGTTTCTTCCAATACTCTTTATCATACAATGTTTGAATTTTTATCGTATCTGTATTTATTTTTTCCGTATTTGGGTCCATTTTTTTATTATAATTATATATTAATAAGTAAATTTAAACAAATTTATTTATTAACTCCACTAAAACATCTCCATGACATTTTTCAGGATAACACCAACACCCTAAATTTTTCCCTCGCATCTCCAATAATTGCCCTCTTAAAGTGTCATCCTTTTCTAATTTATCCTTAATATACTCTCTATACTTATTTATAACCTCTTCTCGTGTCACATCTTCACCCATTTTAAATGGATTTGCAAAAGGCGATGATTTTTTTGGAAATCTAACTTTATCAATAAAAACAATACCACCTCTGCCTATATAAACATTCTGACTATCTTCCATCCATTCTTTCAAATTATTATATTTAGGACGAATATATTTGACTTTGCAGTTAGTAACCGACATTTATTGTTATCCTTATAATAAAATATAATTAATAAATCAATTATATTATATTATACTATAATGAGTGTTATAAAAACATTATATCGTTATTTAATAGGTGATATGGATGGAATAGTTGGTAAAATTAACCAACATCAGAATAGTTTTGAATCATCCTCTATAGAAAATATACCCTATAAAGATATTATATCACAAGGTTTAATCCATAAATTAGATACAGAACCAATTGCTAAATTTAGAGGAAGTGTTGGCATTATATACACCGCTAACTACAAAAAATCTCATATTGCTATAAAAGTAGTTTCTGAAACGACACGTCAAAAGATAACTTCAGAAACAAAGGCCTTAAAATTTATGGGGGTGTTTAAATCCAATTTTAAATCCACCGTTAATGATATATCACAACTACTAGAAAAAGAAACCGATATGAGTCTAGAATATAAAAACTGTCTCATGTTAAACAAACATTTCCATAATAATAAATATGGTATTGAATTCCTAAAACCAATCGATGAACTCTGTTCCCAAAATGAATTTGTTTACTATTTCAATCATGCTATTCCCATTATTAATATGAAAAATAGTTCTATAAAAAATGATATTTGTAAGAGATTTGTCCTGTTTCATATAGACTTAATGCACAATCATAATATTCTTTTGGGTGATGTTAATATAGGTAATATTCTCTATAATAAAGAAACAGATAAAATTGTTATTATCGACTATGGTTGTATTATTACTCTAAATGATAATCAAAAATCATTTAGAACAAATCTACATTTAGCTCAACGAAATTTAGAATCATTGACTAATTTAATTAAAAGTTGGAGAGGTAGTAATCAATTTATAGATATGTTACATAAACAAGGTAGACCTTTTTTTGATATGTCTAGTAAAAAGTATGATTTTGGGAAAATAAATATGTCTATTAATTTATTTGATACCAGTTTATTAAAATTAAAATTACCTACTAATAGTGCATTAATAATACGTTCATGTTCACAGATATCTCAATTTTTAAAATTAATGGATATTACCGATAATTATGCAATGGATATTTACAAAATAGTCGACCTAAATATAACAAAATATTAATTTAATATTTTTATAAAAAAATAATATCTGTATAATATATATATGAATTCTTATAACTATATAGTCAATCCTTTAACAAACCGAAAAATATCGATCACATCTAAAACCGCTCGAATTATCATAAATAAATATATTAATCAATTAGGGGGAAGTAATTTATGTGGATATGATGAATCAACCAAAAGATGTAATCGTAAATCTGTAGGAAACAAAGACTATCTATGTGAAATGGGTGAAAAAGGTTATTGTAGAAAAAACAAAAACCATAATATTGAAAATAATATAGAAGATTCTGATGATGGTGAGGACTATAATATTGAAGAGAGTGATGAGGATAGAAGTGTGGATGATGATGACGATAGAGAATTAGGGTATTCATCCACATTTTTAAATAGACAGGTTCCTCCTATTATAGATAATAGTGATATGGAAAATGACATTGAATTAGAATTTAATAGATTACATGAACACTATACTCATACAGTCAATCATTTGTTAAACGTTTATAAAACTTTGTCTGACCCAGATGAAATAAAAGACCAAATCGATTATATCTATCAAGAAATCGAAGTTGCTAATGATGATATGGACACTTATATAAAAACACATTATCCTCTCTATTCAAATAATAGAGTCGTCATTAATAAAAAAGATATTGAAAGACAACTATAAAAAATTGATACTAAAATCAAACTATTAATTTTAGTATTAATGGAAATTAAAGGAAAAAGATATTCTAAAATAGAATGTTACATGATAATCTAATTCCAACGTATTTATTTTAACACAATATTATTAATAAATCACTTTCTTAACCTACATTGTCATTCATATTATTGTCACCGACATGGCCATTCATATTTCTACCCATTTCTCTATATCTATTAGCGTTATCTCTTACATCTCCCCTTAAATTACTCCAATTTCTTCTAGCATTTGTTCTGACTCTACCCATTTCTCTATATCTATTAGCGTTATCTCTTACATCTCCCCTTAAATTACTCCAATTTCTTCTAGCATTTGTTCTGGCTCTACCCCTTTTTACATATTTGTTGGCATTATTTCTAACATCTCCCCTTAAATTACTCCAATTTTTTCTTGCTCTATTTATTCTATCATCATTCGTTAAATTATTACTCCCTCCTAATTGATTCATATAATTATTAATAATCTGCTGTCCTAATCTAGAATTAACTAAAACTTTTCTATTTGTTAATGGATTCACTATTTTATTGTACATTGTTTATATTATATAAAAAGAAAAAAATAATGTACACTAAAATTAATAATATTGTTTATTTTATTCCATCTTGTTGTTCTTATCTCTAATAGATAAACCCGCACCTATAATACCACCCAATATTCCATTATTACTATTTCCACTCCTATATGCCTTTCTTAATAACTGATTTTGTATAACACTACTTGATTCATAATCATACTTATTTGCATTAGGTTTAGTTAATGTTAATATTAAATATAAGTTATCATTTAACTTATACTGCTCTAACCCTATCCCAAAACATATACACAATACAACAAATAATACAATACCTATTCCTATTTTATTATAAAAAACTCTTGGATTTATAAATAAAAGTATTAAACCTATCAAGGATAATACTATAAAATAAATTAAAGTTTTTTTATAGGGACTTGCCATCATTTCAAATAGAGACGTTCTATATGTTTGTATTATAGCTGGAAACCATTTCTTTTGAGCCAGTTCTAATTCTGATAACTCTATCTTAGTTAATTTTCTAGGTGATTTTAAAAAATTGGGATTAGACATTTATACTATTATAATATTTTATTTTAAAATTGATTAACATATTATACTATTTTTATTAATTAAAATATGAATAATATAAAAACAACTATACAAGATATGTGTTCCCTATCATTTCCATACTTCTTTAAACCTAATAAACCTATAAATAAGATTAACCCACAAGATACTATAATTACAAAGCAACCTATTCAGAAAAAAAAAATAATTTGGTTAATGGGAGACCCTGGCGAGCCTGTTGTATTTAATCGTAAAGTTATATAGTTATTAATTATCCCAAAAATTTTCATCCAATGATATTGGTGTCTCTTAACCATCATCTAAAGAATTCTTAGATTTTGTTAGAGGAGAAAACTTTATAGGATGTCCTATCATATCTGCTGCTATATCTAAGGCAAACACTCTATCAATTTCTAAGGCGACTTCTCTATCACTTTCTTCTTGAAGCGCTTTTGTAATATTCAGTTGAACGGTAGCTTCTGCGGTGAGTGGTCCTATAAAACCTTCATCAAATTCACTTTTTACTGTAGAAAAATCAGATGTGCTCATATTTAAAAAAGACTTACACATCTTATGTAACTTTCAATTAAATCAAATTTGAATCTTGACTATCATAATAAAAATCTGATTGTCTAATTCAACATCCCAAGAAAAAAAATATTTTTATAAAAGGGTAACTATTTATTTTTTTTTCAATATCTAATTAAGGACTGGCTTTCCAGTCGCCTCATCGCCTTCCCACTTGCCAATGGTCTCAACAGACTCGATGTCGTAGATATCTCCATTGGTAGGGTCCACGTAGTAGGTTTCCCCGTTGTGTTCGCGCTCTTCTACAGCCACCTCTCCATCTTCCTCGCCATCGTCCTCTACACTGCTTTGGTCCGATTTTTCCTCAGCGCTAGGAACGATGGTATCACAATCGGATGGAGTAGGTGAAGGTGGAACTTCCATGGAATCTCCGTTCTCCAATTGCCGGATGAGGTCACGAAACTTGGCCGCTTCCTCAAAGTTCAACTCCTTGGCAGCGGCCTCCATTTTGGATTTGGCGTCGGCGATTGTGGAGTTCCGCCTGGCCTCCACCAATACATCCTCAATAGAACGCAGTTCATCTTGACTGTGTTCCAAATCCAAGGCCTTCTCCTCAGAATCATGTTGGCACCTCTCCTTTTGGTCCAAAAGCGCCGCCTCCTGGCGCTCTACCTCAACGAAAGCCTGTTCCTTCATGGTCGTTTCTTTCTCCATCTCAGCGACCTGGGCCTTCAGCATTTCCAACTTAGCCCGTGCATCTCTAGCACCATGAGATGCGATGCGCTTCTTGTCAACCAATTCGGTGTGTTGGGCGCGCAACTGCTGCAACTTCTGGTTGGAATCTTGCACTGCATTTAGGGCCGTCGCAGATTTGCTAGTGGCTGATTGGAAGGCTTCTTCTAGCTGGAAAACTCGTCCACCCAAATCCTTCAAGGTGGGTTCCTTAGTGGGCACCCCGTTCGGCTGTGACCAGTTTTCCTTTCGCCATTGATCTGCCGCATTAGCTGCGTTGGCGAATCTGATAATCTTCGTCTCTAGGTCCACTGTCTTTTTCCTTTGGAACGTGGCGCGGAGACTTGTCCACGCGGCACCAAACGTCTCCTGGTCAAGGGATGGGAGACTTCCCAAACACCATTTACGTAGTGCCTTGTATGTCGCCACCTTCGACTCCATATCTTTTGCCTCGGAGGAGCGCTCCCACTCACCAGTGTAACGCCCGGATTTATAATAGTCCGGGCCCCACTTTTTTGGAAGTCTGGCCTGCAATCCCATGACTGCCTCCAAAGTCCATTGTCGAGTGGTGGACTCAGACCAAAGGTGCAGCAATTCCTTTGGGAAAGGCCCCTGGGAGTGTTCCAGGAAAAAGTTCTGTATTTTTTTCTTGGCATCTTGCTGTGCAGCAGTCATTGGCATCTTTTAGAATATAGGTTTGGATGTAGTGTTCGGAAACTTCTTTTGTTGGTTGGTTTGGTTTGGAATGGGAATTATCTATCACCCAGATGGACCATAACGTATCAAATTTTATGGTAGGCCTTTATAAAAACCCTTATCAATTAGAAAAATATTTTTATAAAAGGGTAACTATTTATTTTTTTTGCATTTTAGAAGCATCCCTGGGGTATCCTATCAATTAGCCTTTGAAAAAACCATTCTTTCAGAAAATCTATGCCCGCGCGGAAAATAATTGGGCCCACAATCAGACTAATGATGGGCAAGGCCGCCGCCCTGGTAGTCTTGAGCCACTTAGGGTGCTTAGAATCGTCCCCAATCAGGCGCTCAACCGACCAACCAAAACAGCCAACAATCCCCAGCTTCATGAGCATCCAGTTGTTGGTGCTCACTAAAGTAGATAGCAGACTGACGGCTTCGTAGGGCTCGCTGAGTAGGCCCATTGTAAAACCAAAACAAACGCACGCGAACACCAACAACGTGCACCACTTGGACATCCTCCAGAGAAAACCAAAAATCTTCTGGGCCGGCAAAAAGTATGTAGTATCAATCATTTCAATTTGGTTTGGCGAGTGAATGCAATGAACCACCGGTCTAAAATCTAATCAAATTTTATGGTAGGCCTTTATAAAACCCCTTCTCAATTAGAAAAAAAAATCTATAAAAGGGTTACTAAACATTTTTTTTTTTAAATTGCACTATTATCAATTCTCATAATCAATTCTCATAATCTATTCCCACATGTTTCCTACGCCCTACTACATCTTTGCGACCTATCCCATTTCCCAGGCGCTGTTTGGGTCGAGAGCGGTCTTCTCCATTTCGCCCTATCCGCGGTCCCGCTATAGCCTCCTCCATAGCCTCCCTTTCCAAGTCTTCTTGAGTCTTTGTAACTTTTGTAGAACCATCACGAGAAAACAACCTTGGACGGGACTTGTTTGGAGTGGGTTCCTTTGGACTGGGTTCCTTTGGACTGGGTTCCTTTGGACTGGGTTCCTGTTCACCTTGGACGGGCTTCGGAAACACCGCCATTGCGATGCAAATTCCCAAGAAAACTAAGGCGCGCGCCTCAGGAAAAAGTAGTTTCAGCTCAACAAAGCATAGCAGGGCCATCATCCAATATTTTAGAGACCAGAGTTGGGCGGCTTGTCTGAGTTCTTTAGTATCGAAAACCATTGTGGAAGTTTGGTTGGATTGATGGGTTTATCATAATTCGAGAGGTAGTCTAATAAATCAAATTTTTGTTAGAAACTATAAAGGTGTAACAAAAAATTTTTTTAAATTACTAGTAATGTATATTATAATAGCATTTAAGTTCCCTAATGGTCTGAAGTAGCGATGTTACCACGGGAATGGCCGTTATCCATGGTATTGGGATTCCCGTTGTAATTGAAAATAGCCCCGGTTTGCCAGATGTCCTGAAACGCGTAGAGAAACAGGACCACACGAATGACCAGAGATGGAGCCAACATGGCTGCGAAGAAAGCCATAATCATCATCAGAATTCTGGACCAATCGTAGTCTACAAAATCGCCAGCTACATCAGTAGCAACTTGTCGAAGTTCGGTGTAGGACATCATGTTGGGAATGGTTCTGGGCGAAGGTTACTATATTTTTACATCTAGTTGAATGTATCAAATTTTTAGTTAGCCCTTAATAAAAAAAAAATGTCCTATAAATGGGTAAATAGTTTGGTTAGAATTAAAAATTGACAAATTATTCTGACTAAATAAATTGATATCTATCCATCAACCATGCAGAACCAAGAACCCGAATATGTCCCCTATATTCCAAACAAACATACTACATTAGACAATCAATTTATGTTGGAGTTGAAAGGAACACTTGAATGGGACGAACGCGCGAAACATTTGGTTGATGCGATTGAATGTGGAGACTATACACTTAAATCTTGGAAACCCACCAAGGATGCCGATATTCATCCAACCATTTTTATGGCTGTATGTTATTTGGACCGAATTATGATTAAATGGGCTAAAATATGCAATATGCCACGCGGCTTTCCTATTCAATGGTGGCCTGGACAAAAAATTAAGTTTGGTGGCTTTCGTGGGAAGTTTAAAAACGATGGTACCGGCGAAGTTCCTTTGGAAACAAGTGTCAATGCCTGTGGATTTTTTAAAAAGTGGTCTGGATATCTTGGACAACTCCTAACTTGGGGAGGTAAGTATTGGACAACCCTATCCAAAAATTCCGCCAACACCGAACCGCGGAAATATGATACCTTGATATTCCCATCAGATATGGCTAGGATTATTTCAAAATACATTACTATTGACCTTATTAAAGCATTGGACAAAGCTGGTGCACATGTTTGTGGAGAAGTCATGAGCAAAAATGACCAATGCCATGGCGCAGAAGTTCTAAATGAAGACTGGATTGTTACCACAATAGGTAAAGGTTGTCAACTAGATTTGGTTGAAAAGCGGGTCGTAAATCCTCCCGAAAAGGGCTATACTAAATTCTTGGGATTTAAGGACACCATCCAATTTTGTATGGAAAACCGGCTCCCTGTTTCTGGAGCAATTCTTGCTACTGGAGCCGCGGCAAAAGAACTTATGGTATCAATCGGAGACCTCCGTGATTTCATGGATAATGATACATTCCAAGAACTAATTAAATCAATTGTTAAAAAGTTTCCAAAAAAGATAAAATATATTCCAGGAAACAGAAGTCACCAAGAGATCCTCGGGAAAGCCCTGGAAGGCTTTGTGATCCACGCAGTCACCGACCATGATGGGGAATCTGAAACAGCCCTTCTTGATATGCTAGAAAGTGGAAAAACTAATATTCTTAAGGTTAAACTTCCAGGATATACAGGTAGAACCATGGGATTGAGAGAAGGTTTGTCAAAACGTTACTGTGTTTCCCAATTTTCGGCCCATATTGAAAAATGGGCTGACCGTTGGTGTATGGAACGTTTGGCAAAAGATTACTGGAAGGACTTTTATACACTGGCTTGGTTTCGGTGTCAAAAAGATACCGACAAGAAAAATCCGGTTTCTAGTCACATCCGCTATTCAGATATAGTTAAGGATGAAGCACATTCCCAAGAACAACTTAGGGAAATTGTTGGCAAGTTGATTATGGATAGTCCGGTTGAACCGATTGGCCAGATTACTTTGATTGTGCCATTTGCCAATACCGAGGATGATTTTAAGCCAACTAAAGATTTTTTGGAACAAAAAGGAAAGACAGTTCTCTTGCCAAAGCAAAAGCTATCCCATACTGGTATTAAATCTTGGATTAAGCTAATTTCAATGCCTAACAAAAACGACTCTTCTACTGGCCCAGTATTTTCTCTACCACCTATAGCAAAAGAGCCCTGGCATGAAAAGAAAATCAAGGCGGGCATGTTTACACTGGATTGGATTAGACAACTTAATAGTATCGAAGAACTAGATACTCGTGTTATCACATACTTTAGGGGACAGACTAACCTTAAATTGGAAAAATCCAAAATGATGAAAGTTATGGATGATAAGTTGGTTGCCTCGGTTTTGAAAACCACCGATATGGTAAAAGTTAAGATGTCTGAACTAAAAGCTTCTGGGAAAAAAGGGATTTTTATGCCAACCGGACCACAAGCTATTGGCAAAAGCACCTTCTGTGACCAAATTGTTAATTGGGCAACAGCTAATGGTTGGAGGATTAAGGTAGTGTCGGCCGATGACATTATGGGTGTCGTATTCCAACCTGAACGTATTGTAGAATGTCATCAGGAATGTCAACGACTCTGTCTTAAATATAGTCAAGAGGGATACCATATAATAGTAGATAACACCAGTATGAAGCGCCCTGACTGCTCAATTTATCAATCCATTGCTAAAGCAACTGACGCTGTTATAGTTCCATTTATATTGGGTCCAGAATTCTGGTTGAATGCTACCATAAAAACCAGGAAAGAGTTCATTGATATTTTGGATTCAAGGTGTCAAATTCGCGAAATTAGGACTGGAAAGGCTATTGATATAAGTGTTATTGAAAAAACCATCGACAATGCCCTAAACGATTTTAAGACCTTTACTGGTAAACAAGCACAAGATACTACAACTATGGAAGAAATTAATAGATGGCTCAACTACTTCCCTATACCACACTATAAAGAAGGTTTTGTAAATGACAAGGGAGCACTTATGTGGAGGTCTTCTGCTCTAACTAAATGTTGTAATAAATCTTTGGAAGGACTCAAAGGAAAACATAGTTTTGAGAAACCAGCAATTAAAGGCAATGTTGATGTGGAGCGTGTAAAATGTATGATTATGCGTGGTAAAAACGAGTTTCATATTACCGCATTCACTCCAAAAGAAGTAAAATACCTGAAGTCCATTGTTCCATTGGATGAGGGAGAAGCTTATTGTGATGTTGATGTATGTTGTGAATGGGCTAATGTTAAAATTAATGGCGAAACCCATTATTGTAAAAAATGTTCGCCTATAGATATAGACCTAACAGGACACAAAGACGCCTTCCAAGCTATCAAATCAATTCTACAAAAAGAACAATCAAAACCAACTTACTTGGGGGTCGGAAGGGCATCTATGGATGGTCATGGCGAAGTCCTATTTGAGGTGGTCCAATGGGATAAGCTTAATGAGATTAGGTATGCGGTAGATTTGGATGACAAGGACTTCCATGCAACATTGGCTTGGACTGGGGAAAATGATATTCATGGTGTGCCGAAAGGAAACGATACACTTTTAGCTTAATATATCATAGAAAAGAAAAATAATTTATTTTTATTTTTTCCTTTAGTATAATTATTTGATATTAAAATCGTATATTACTTTATAAACAAGTATTGGTTTAAATGCCTGGTTCCCATTACAAACTATACAACTACGAACATTTCAACTATGTTAAAATACCACATTGTGGACTGGGCTACAATAGACTTTTTAAACCTAAACGTCTCAGTTTTAACCATTTTATCGATAAAAAATATAAAAAAGATGGTCTCACCGATAAAGTATTGTGTAAAATACTACTAAAATCACAAAAAAAGGGAGATAAGCTTATCTTAAATATTTATAATTCTAAATTGGAACGACAGGTCAGAGATATTATCAATGATTATAGGACATACACCCAAAGTTTAAAAGACGAGAAGGTTGTATTCTAGTGTCTATTTTAAAGTCACTATTTTTAAGTATTTGATTTTAAGTCTATTCTTTTTTTTAAAAATATTAAATTAGTATATAAATAATGCCTAAATTAGAATCATCTATTAAATTAACACCTGATTTTTATAATTTAGATATAGATAAACTAACTATACAAGAATCCCCTAAATTTTTACTTAGAGCAATGCTAAATGTGAAAAAAGACCAAGATGGGTATTTTAAATATGGAGACTTATTAGATTTTATGATAAACAATTATAATAATAAACACTATTATAATGGTAAAGGTATAAAAAGTTTAGATAATTTAGATAGATACTGGAACTATGCAAATTCAACAAACCATAGCGCAACAATACCCGATTTTAAATCTTATTATTATCCATTTACTTAAAATTAATTATAGAAATATAATTAATGGTTTTGGGAGATATACATATGTTTGTAGATAAACAATGTAAATATAGTCTAATTAATAATAAATTATATTTATATAATGGAACAATTATAGATAAAATTATTAATATTAAAATAATAGATAAATTTCAAATTTCGATTAATAATAAAGGTGAAGTATATATTACTCTAAAACCTATTTATGTTAATATAATTATATAACTCTATAATAAACTAAATGTTATTTCAAAAAAATTTACTCATTATATATAAAGGTATTTTGGTTGTTACCATATGGAGGTCTCTTTCACTCATAGAAGATAAATATATTGGTAATAATATTAAAACTAATACTATTATATTAATGTTATCTATTATACTATTATATTTAATCGGAGATTTAAGTGCGTTCTAAATACTCCACATAAATTGATATCTGAATTAATATGTAAGAATTTTATAGTATCTTTTCATTATATATTAATTAAAATATATTTATATATTATAAATGTATAAATATATAATAAATCCAGAAACAAATAAAAAAGTTAATATCAAAACAAAACTAGGTAAAAATATATTAAAAAAATATATTGTATCGTTAACTGGTGGTAGTAATCCTACCCAAAATATGGAACCAGTTTTTGCGACTATATCTAATGATGGGAAAACTAGAATAATTATTATAGGCAATCGTGCGTATCAGTACACTACTGCGGGAGCGGGAGGTTGGAAAAAACTAAAACTTTCTGAGTTAAAATAACAACTCGACACAAATAATTTAATTTTGTGACACTATAAAATTATTTTATAGTATCTTTTAATAATACATACTATTAGATTCTGTATAACTTTCTAGAATTGGTAATAATACATTTAAGCGTTTTAACACGGCTATCGCCTTTCACCCTTACGTTTATTTTTAGTCATTTGTTCAATAGATAAAGTCAAACTGTCAATTTTAAGATAATATTTCCAAATACTCCATATAAATCGATACCTCTTTTACTATATTATATGCTTCTCCTAAATCTTCTTTAACACTTTTATATCCACAATCCTCATGAACAATCAAAATTATAGTTTGTGGATTATGAAGTTTTATAGAAATTTTTAGATATCGTTCTAAATCGTTAAAATTACCCGCGCCACCTGGTATAGATATTAGGTCATAATCTCCATAATTTAAATTATATTTATTTATAGTTTTTGGAATCTATAGTCAATACATCCAACTATTGTGGCTTTAATCATTTATTTAATATACTATTTATTTTTTTATATAATAATTATCTATTAATAAAAATATAAATGAGCCAATTTATATTTTTATTGAAAAGTATTAATTATGATTTATTGGTTCTTGAAAAAATAGCCTTAAAAAATATCCAAAATAAAACAAAAAATAGTTTACGTATCAATCTACTCGATTCTAATGTCACATCCAAAATACAATCTATTATTGATTTTCCCAAAACAGTTTAACCTAGTTCCTCAAGTTTAACCTAGTTCCTCAAGTTTAACCTAGTTCCTCACTATCATCCAATCTAAATTTATCTACATTCTCTATTATAGAATAATGTATTTGTCTGTTTTTAACATAAAAATACCCATCTACAACATCGTTATCACTATTTATAACCAATCTGTATTTTAGTGTGCCATCTCTGTTTTTTCGTATTTCTATATCTTTGTTTTGATAAATTTTAACTAAATCGCTATTTGGCCAATAAATTACTCGTTCCCGTCTATCATCTATTACTTGCCTACATAATGGACATGTTTCGTCCATATTTTGTCTTCCAAGTGTTTGTTTCCATGCATTTAAACAATTTACATGAAATTTATGTGAACAAATAGTGTAAGTTAGTCCAATAGGATGTATTGGTAGAGTGCATATCGCGCATTCCATCAATCTTTTTAATAATTATAAATTATAATTATATCTTCAAATTTATATCTATAAAATTTGATTTAATTTTATAGATATATTATTTTAGATATCCAATGTTTTTTATAATTGTTTTAAGTTGTTTACTAAATTTAGGTGTTTCTGATGATATATTTAATGATGATGATAATGATGATTTTACTTTAGACTATACAATACACAATACTATTAATATTTACAATACTACATTTTGTAATACAACGTTTATAGATAAATCTTTAGTTTATGGTTGTAGTTGCAGTCATTCCAATACTTGTTTAAAAAATTACTTTAATTCCAAACAATTTATTATGACAGGAATCCAACGACTGTGCGATACAAATTTTACCAACAATACAAACTATAATAGATGTATTGTATGTAATAATAATACTAGTGTTAATTTTGGGATAAAAATAGATGATAAATTGTGTAACAATGATTCTAGTGGATTTATACTATTTGGATTTTTCTTTACCATAATAATATTAGCTTTAGGGTTTGGTTTAATATACGTCTATAATAAACACAGACGCATAAAAAGAAATTATATTGTATTAAGTAATTAATTATATCTATATATAAATGTTTAAATTAGTTATAAAAATAAAAACTATTATAGATGAAATATCTAAAATTCATGCTCCATTTCATTAATTATATGTAGTGTCTTTTTATAATAAAATAAAAAAACTATTTTATAAATAGAGTAATTATTTATACCATATGGGATGTAGATGAAGAAGAGGTTCGTTCATCACAACACATGCAACAACCTATTCCTGCACAACAACATAGAAAAAGAGTAAAAACAATAGTTATAGCGATAAATAGTCCTGAGTCAAACGTGTTATCCAAATACACATTTCCGTCCAGAACATAACAATCTATCGTTGAATTGGAATCCATCAAATCTATATAAGGTTGGGTTTCCTGCTTGACTTTTTCTAGAGCCAAGCTTCTCAAGACTTCCTTGCATCGTTTTTCTTGAAATGTGCATTCAAATCCCAAATTAGAATCCTTTACATCTGGGAGTGCCATCTGATTTATGATGCCTTTGGTTGATAGGAACACTTTCCCACAGGTTCCTTCATCCAACCAACAATTTTTTCCACAATCACACCTAACCATGTTTTCTCTATCTGTGATATTTCTAGTATAAGTTACTCTTTCTATTGAACATTCCTGTTTAGATGCGGATATCGCATTATCTTGTTGAATTAGTAGTGTAAGGAAAAATATCCCAAAAAAGAATGCAAAAAATCCTGTTCCGAAAAAACAGTTGGTTCGGTCTGCCATTTTTAAATTATTGTTTAAATCAATATTTTAATCAAATTTGTAAACTATACTACATTATCTAGCACTATAACATTATCTACTACATTATTAGTTGATGAATGTCTTTTTTCTTCACAACACATGCTAATTACAATACCCAACCAACAACACAATAATAATCCAAATACGATGCCCAAAACTATTAGTATTGTTGGGTCAAACGTATTCTCCAAATATATATCTCCGTCTAGAACATAACAATCAATCGTTGAATTGGAGTTCATCAAATCTATATAAGGTTGGGCTTCTTGTTTTATTTCTTCAAGCGCTTGGCTTCTTAAAACCTCCTTACATCGTTTTTCTTGAAAAGTGCATCGAAATGCTTCATGATTATGTTCCAAATCAGGAAATACCATCTTATTTGTAATATTACCTGTAGATAAGAATACTTTCCCACAAGTTCCCTCGTCCAACATACAATTCTTTCCACAATCACAAGACACCATATGTTCTCTATCAGTTATATTTTTGGTATAACTTACACCATCTATTGAACATGTTTTCATAGATGCTGTAATGGAATCTTGATAATTACATAGCATCATTGTAAAAATAAGTCCTCCAAAAAGGGTTACAAGGGTTGAAATAAAACAACATTGGATGGGTGGTGCCATTTTTTTTATTATTTAAATAAAAACAACAATCAAATTTCAAATCCATTTCTAACCATTTAAAAATAAACAGATAAATAATTGTATCTATGAAAAATATATTTTTTTTTATTTTGTTTGCTAATTTATTAGCCTCTTCTAATAGTTTGTTTATTAACGAAACATTATATCCTAATACCGGATACACTATAAATGATTTGCCAAATAACTATATTTATAATTTGCAATATTATAATAATAGTTGGTTAGACGAACCAAAAATATATAACCATCCATTTAAATTAGATTATAAACAATTATTAGATTATAAAAGATTTAATCTTAGATATAAGTTTGATGGAGAAAAAACTCAATATACCAACACATTTAATATTCCGTATATTCGATTAGAACACCATATAAATAAGGAAGACAATACTATTGATATTGATTGGGAAAATATTAATTTTATAGGTAATAACAGTTTATATTTAGATTATCATTATCATAATAGAACAGGTAATATAGACAGGTTTACCGAACTTAATATACCTAATACCCATCTTGTAAACATAAGTTATTTGTTAAATAATTATTTAGTATTTGATGGTAGTATTATAGTTAGAAGTAATGATTATTCCATAGAAAATCATATAGATATTAATCATAATTATTTAGTGGATTTGTATACAAATGGAGAACACACGTCCGCTACATTTTGTATATTAAAATATTGTAATCCAGACCTTAAACCTGATTGGCAAACCTGTATAAACGGTAAGATATACAAGTCAGCATGTCATGCGGTTTGTCATAATGAATATTTTGATTCCATAACTAATTTTATCAGCTGTTCTGATAGTTCAGTAACAACATCCTCATCTACTTCTTCTACTTCCTCCTTATCTAGCTCAACTTTGACTTCTACATCTACTAGTTCATCTACATCGTTAACTACAACTAGTTCATCTACTTCGACTTCTTCATCTACTAGTTCATCTACTTCGACTTCTTCATCTACATCGTTAACTACAAGTAGTTCATCTTCATTATATGAATCATTTATTGAGTGTTCGGGGTGTGCTTCACAGACACAAGGGTATTGCATACGAGAACAAGATAATATCTGTAGAGATTTTACTAATTTTAAATGTCCAGATGGATATAGATTATGTTCTAATACATCAACATCTACTATTACAACAATAACACCTAATACTAAACAATCTATAAATTATAATGATAATTTTAAATTAGTATTTAGTGGTATACAGTCATGTAAAAATAATGTAAGATGCCCCAATGCTAAACGTTTTAGTGTTGCAAAACATTATAATCATACACAACATTTATTAACACAAGATGATTTAACCATAGAAGATTGTTTTAGTCATTGTGAGAATGATTATAATTGTGAGGGTGTCTATGTATTTTATGGAAAAGATGGTAAATTAAGATGTAGAACTTTAACATATTTAGGAAGATTAGATGGTAGTCCTACAACATTATATGATTATAGTTTTAAATTTATAGGTAATAGGACTACACTTACAACTCCCACTACAACTAATACACTGACTCCAACAACATCTACTGATACGTCTAATAATACTAATACATTTACGCCAACAACATCTACTGATACGTCTAATAATACTAATACATCTATCTATAATAATAGAATTTATTCTAATAGGTCTATTACGAGTATTATAGAGGATAATAGTAAGGCAGAAATAAGTTTAATTCATTGGGTGTTAATAGGAACGGGTGGATTTCTACTTTTGTGTTTTATCCTATTATTGTGTATAAGACATAGGAAAAACAAAAAAAAACGACTTCAAATCCTACAAGAAAGACTTCGTAAATCTAATAATAGAACTTGGAATAATGCAATATATGAGTCTAATAATGATTTTTTGGAACCTCCTAATGCATATTATCAATATATAGATACGAATACAAGCACTACTTTATAATTTTTTATATAATTAAATTACGATTTTAATTATAAAAAAAAATATAGTTACTCCCACTGGGGCTTGAACCCAGAATCTCCGCGTTATTAGCACGACGCCTTAACCAATTTGGCCACAGGAGTGAAGTTTGCATCGTGCAGGGTTCGAACCTGCGCCTCCGTAGAGAATGGGTCTTGAATCCATCGCGTTAGACCACTCCGCCAACGATGCTTTTTACTGGATACATTTAGTTTAAGAGTATGTGGGATTTGAACCCACACAGGTCAGATTAAAAGTCTGATGCCCAACCAATTAGGCGAATACGAAACGTATTGTTGCTGTTAGTATCCATAATATTAGCTATGGGAGAGTTTCGATCTCTCTACCCCCCGATTAAGAGTCGGGTGCTCTTCCGATTGAGCTACCAAAGCTTGTTTTTTCAGTAAGCATTTGTTTGATAAAGCCACCTTAACCACTCGGTCACGCACCCTTTGCGGGTGCGGCGGGATTCGAACCCGCGAGGACTGGTGTCCAGCTCCGCTTAGAGGAAATCAATAATTGCTGTGTGCTTACTTAATTAGGTCCCACGGAGATTCGAACTCCGGTTCCGAGATTCAAAGTCTCGTGTGATAACCAACTACACTATGGGACCTTGTGTGTTTCTGAAAACATTTGTTTGATAAAGCCACCTTAACCACTCGGTCACGCACCCTGTTACAGGTGCGGCGGGATTCGAACCCGCGAGGACTGGTGTCCAGCTCCGCTTAAAGGAAATCAAGTTTAATCGCTGTGTGTTTTCATTTGGTCGAACTAATGAGCTTAACCATTTATGCATCGTGCAGGGTTCGAACCTGCGCATCCGAAGATAGTGGGTCTTAAATCCACCGCCTTAGACCACTCGGCCAACGATGCTTTGCATATTACTGTTTTTTCTTGCCGGATTAAAAGTCCGGTGCCCTTACCAGTATGGGCGCACGGGAATCCCCGTGATGGAATCGAACCATCAATTAAGATTTAATCTTGTTGCTGTAAGTAATATGTTTGGTCTGGCTCATCAGTGCAGGGAGACCAATCCCTACAGACTCACTCCATCGAGTGAGTTTCGCCATTCGCTCCCAGGAGGGTTCGAACCTCCGATCTCTCAGTTAACAGCTGAGCGCCTTAACCACTTGGCTATGGGAGCAGTGTGTCACCAGCAGGGTTCGAACCTGCGCATCCGAAGATAGTGGGTCTTAAATCCACCGCCTTAGACCACTCGGCCATGGTGACTTTTCAGTTTCCTTTGTTGGAAGTTTAACCTATACAACCTCCAAGGTTTGTTTGATTAACAGTCAAAGTTTGATTTTTTAGAATAGCTGTAAGGAAACTTAATAAGCCCCCACCCGGGACCGAACCGGGCGCCCAAGATTAGAAGTCCTAGGGGAAGACCACTCCTGGGGGCTAAATTGTTTAAAGTCCATTAGACTATAAGCCTCGTGCGGGGCTCGAACCCGCGACCCCACGATTACTTATAGTCTAATGGACTTTAAAAGTCGTGTGCTCTGCCAAACTGAGCTAACGAGGCTGGGTTTCTGGAAACATTTGGTTTCATCCTCCTAACCAAGCGAGGCTGGGCGAACCTTGAATTCATCCCAGGCGGGTCTCGAACCCGCGGCCCAAAAGGGCATAAACGGTTTAAGTGTTTGGTTTGAAAAAATCGCTGTGTGTTTCCATCATATGCTCCTAGTGGGGTTCGAACCCACGATCTCCACGTTATAAGCATGGCGCCTTAACCAACTGGGCCATAGGAGCTTTACAACTTTCTTTGGGTGATACGGTGCTCTACCGACTGAGCTACTGGGGCAAGATACCCCAGGCTGGACTTGAACCAGCGACCCCCGGCTTAAAAGGCAATTCAGAATTGCTGTGAGAAAGTTTTAGTGTAAAATATCTTACAATTATGCATATTTCTCCTTGAAACTCAATCAAATTTTTTTACTAACACCTTAAATCATCATACTTTTTAACCCTTGGTGATTAAACTTTGTAATAGGCTAGCCATTTCACTATAATACCATAAACTGAATTATCATTACAACTGTTATCTAGATACTCCTTTTCTACCTCTTTCCACCAATCTTGTTTAGTCTTATAACTTTCTTTCCCTATATCATCCTCATCCCATAGTGCGTAAGAAGGTAGTTTAGTGTTATGGATTTTCTCCAGCACTGTGTTTCGGTCGTAGGATTCCATAGTATTATTATTACCATATAAAAAAATACTCGATTTATTCAAATTTTATCTCCCAAATATATAAAAAAACAAATTAAAATTGACTTTAAAAAATATTAATATACATATATTAATATGAAAAAAATCCGGTTTGTAAAAAAATCCAAATCAGGATTAAAACGAAATCCTATAGACAAATTCTACACTAAACCAGATACAGTCAAACTATGTTCTCAAACTATTTTTAAGTCAATATCTATAGACCCTAATGATGATTTAGTTATAGAACCTAGTGCGGGTGATGGAGCATTTATAGAAGCTATTACTAAAATTACCCAGAATTATCTATTCTATGACATTAAACCTGAACATAATCTAATTAAAGAAAAAGACTACTTAAAGATGGACTATACCCAACTTAATTATCCAAATATTCATATTATAGGTAATCCTCCATTTGGTCGACAATCATGTATGGCTATAAAATTTATTAAATACTCTGCCCAATTTTGCTCCACTATATCTTTTATTTTACCTAAAAGTTTTAAAAAAGAAAGTATGAAAGCACGCGTCCCTCTCCAATTTCATCTGATTTGTGAAATCGACCTTCCTATAAATTCATTTACATTAAATAATAATGACCACCATGTTCCATGTATATTTCAAGTATGGGCTAAAAAAAAGGATAAAAGAATCCTACCTGAAAAAATCAAACCTACCAATTATACATTTGTTAAAAAAACTGATGTCCATGATATATCATTTCGTCGGGTGGGTATAAATGCTGGAACTATATCTACACAAACTAAAAATAATAGCATACAATCACACTATTTTATTAAAATAAATAACTTTACACCTGAATTATTTGATAAATTATCTAAAATACAATTTAAATCTAGTATCGATACCGTTGGTCCTAAATCGATCTCCAAACCAGAATTAATTAGAGAATACAATAGATTAATTTTATAATACTATTTATTATGATTTTTAAAAATTTTAAACAAGCACATTATTACTATAATTATCCAAGTAGTTATCGTTTCGGAACTATCCAAGATGAATATGGAGTTATTAGAAGTTATAGTAATGGTAAAAAAGGTGATAAAATATTAGATGGGGGAAAAACCATATATTACAAAATAAAAAACGATAAAATTAAAAATATGTATCAAAAAACAATCGACCTGAAAACAAAAGTTAGATTTTTTTCCAAAACAAATCAGGGTGTATTAGATATGGGTCTCTATACTCCTATTAAGTTTAAAGATGGATTTGTTGTTTTAACCAAAAATACATAAATCAACTTATTATTATATAATAAGAAATTTGATTTTTTATTATATTATATTTTTTATTTAAATTATGACTAATAATAACAAAACATCCATAACTAATAAACCCTTAGAAATGGTTGGTGGTTGGAATGAGTCTAACCAAATACATAACTTAGATAGAATGGGCTTTACCTATCCTAAATCACTTGGTGAAATTATTGCCAATTCTATTGATGCTAACGCTTCAGATATTATTATTGAAATTAATGATGATACTATTTTAATTTATGATAATGGAGAAGGAATGACACTACCACAATTAAAGTCTATGATGACTTTTAATGATTCTAATCATACTGATAGTGAAAGTATGGGTATATCTGGTGTTGGGTTTAAAATATCTTCTAAAATTTTATCTAATAATGATATAGTCTATGTTTACACAAAAAGTAATTTAGACAAAAACTATTTAGAAGGTATTATTGATTGGAAAACTATTATAGAAACTGGTAAATATGAAAACAGTATTCCTATAAATAAAACCAATAGTGATTTATTAAAATACAATACTGGAACTACTATTAAATTTCCATATAATCCTGTATTTCATGAATGTTTAACAAACCAATTTAAACAACCTCAAAAAAAAATTCAAACCATTACAGATGATATGAGATGGATTTTTGGTAAGTTGGGAGAACGTGTTTCTATACAACTTGTGGATAATACCAATCAAAATACCGATACATCTTTGGAGTTTTATAATCCATTAAGTGGCCATGACAAGGATTTTTATATTCCTATTAAAACTCATACTATTGCCGCTTACCAAAATAGAAATCATAAAAATAAAAAAGATTTTGTCTTAGAGGAAATTGGTCCAAGTCAAGAGAACTTCTATAAAACTATTAGCTATACTGGAACTGGTAAAGTTTCTAAAAATATGAAAGACTATAATGATATGCACATTGCTAAAAAATTAGGACAATTTAAACTTATTTTAGGTATGAGAAAAGAATTATCTTACTTTAATCCAAATAATCCAATTTGTCCTGGTGCCAGTGCACAAGGTAATGAATATAATGATAAATTCTACAGTAAAAATGATGAAACGATTCGTGAAGAATTATCTAAAATAGAAATTACTCGAAATGGGCAACGTATTGGTTTAGCCGACTATCCTACATTTAGTCATGGTAGTGCTAGAGCTAATCGTCTATCACAATTAAAATATGGTCATCATATAATAGTTAATGTAGAATATAATATTAATTCTACATTAGATAATGATTTAGATAAAATTATTGGTGTCCAAACAAATAAAAATCAACTCAATTCACAAAATATTCCTATTGAATTTCGCCAATTAATTGAATATTTAAAAGGTATCTATGCTGTAGATATTGATTCTTATATACACCAGACTATCATAAATCATAAAAAAATTATACAAAACTACAAACAAACATTAAACTCGTTTAGGTTTATAGAAAAATCCGAAATAAAAATAAAAGATGGAACTATAGATGAATATAAAAATCTAATTCAGCATTTCGAACCAATAAATAAGAAAAATATGGAAATTTATATTATCGGGCTTAAATCGGAAATAACAACATTACTATCCGATCTAAAATTAGATCCCCAAACATACGATAAAGATTTGGAAACCGGCGATCTAGATAAATTAGAATCTATAAAAAATGATATCCAAGAAATGTTACAAAAAAATAAACAATTTAATCTTTTGCTTACTACCCTTGCCTCAAAAATCCAATCCCATTCACAAAATGATTGTTGCACTAATGCTGGTCAGTTTTTAAAAGAAGCTAATACTAAATTAGAAGAAATTTCTAAATTAAAAGATATAATTAAATTGCAATCGTTTGAAAAAAACAATCTAAAAACAATTATAGATAAATTTACAAAAAAAAATACTACACCTAAACCTGTACCTAAACCTGTTCCTAAACCTAATCCCAAACCTATACCATCTAAAAAATTATCCGATAGTGAGAGCAGTGATCTTAAACAGTTAATAGATACAGTTCAATCTAATCCATTATATTTAAAAGCTATAGACCTAGGTCTGGTTAGTAAATTAAACTTTATAGATTAATCTTTTTAATTCTTATTCTACGTCTAGATAATATCTCTAATGCTATCTCTATTCCTCTTAATATATTTACTTTCTCTTTACTTGATTTATATACTATATGGTCTTTTAACGTTTCTTTAAATTTTGGTATTCTACATTGCACCCTACTCTGTCTGCTATCTACTTTTGGACTTATCCTTATCTTCATATTATATTTTTTTTGTAAACGTTTCTTCTCTTCTAAATAATTAAATATTTGTTTGGCCTCTTTTCCTTTAATATTATTTGGTATCTTTTTAACATTGTCTCTATAATCTATCAACTCTTGTTTAGGTATACTACCAAATAACATATCGCGCATTTCTTGAGTATAGTCTATTTCATATATCCCAGATATTCGTTTCGTATCTAAACTCACCTGTTTATATTCTACACAACATATAGTATGTTTTTTACTAAAATCATAGTCATAAAATCTTAGTATATCTCCACAATCTATACTAGTATTACCTGTGGTTTTAATAGATATAGTTTCATTAGGATTATACTTGTTATTACTACAACATATATCGTGTTTGTCCGTATTGTTTTTTTCTATACCTAAACCAAAGACTTTCTCTTTAATCTCATTCTCCCACATAAAACCATGTGCCTGTGATTGTGTTAATTCCATAATTTTAATATTATTTATTATATCTTTAATAAATCAATTATATATTAAACATTGTCTCTATTTTTATATACTTCTTCCAATTTATTAAGTTGGTCTTTTGTATTAACACCTAAAACCTCATATTGTTTTTCTTTTGGCATTATATATTCTTCTATATTTATACCTTCATTTTCTTTAATTAATTCTATTATATCTGTTAAATAGTATTCATTTTGTGAATTACTATTATTTATTAAAGGTAAATACTTACATAATAGTGAATTATTAAAAGAATATATACCACAATTTATTTTTCTTATTTCTAACTGTTCTAAACAACAGTCTTTATGTTCAACTATTTTATCTATCTTATTATCATTTTCTATAATTCTTCCAAAACCTGTTGGATTTTTAACTATTGTAGTTAGTAATTTAACATTGTTAACATTAAACATATTTCTAATAGTATTTTGTGAAATTAATGGTGTATCTCCATAAAGAACTAGTATATTACTATCTTTTTTATATGTCAATAGTTCTCCTCTACAACACATTACTGCATGTCCTGTCCCTAAAGCCTCTGTCTGATTCATAAATAGTATTTTAGGGTGCAGTATATTGTATTTTTCCAATGTCTCTTTAATCAATGATTTATATTTCCCAACCACTATATATATATTCTCCATCTGTTCTGAATTTAATAATATTTCTTCTAAAAGTATAATTAACATAGGTTTATTGTTAAAATTATTTATTACCTTTGGAACATCGCTCTCCATTCTCTTTCCTAAACCTCCACACAAAATAATAATTATTTTTGACATGTATTATAGAACTATTTATATTTTATAAATACGACGAAATAAAAAAAAATAATATATTTTAGTTAATTTAATTAATAACTAGATTCGCTTCTTAGTGCGGGCATTCCCCATCAGATTTCCTACACCTTTTACCTTATAATCCTTCTTTGGAACAAACTTATTACCCTTAGAATACTGGTTTGACCTACGAACACTATCATGATACCTAGGACTAGTCTCCCGAACATCTTTGTTTTCAATATGCTGCATATAAAAATAGATTAAAGCAAGATGAGAATTAATAGGAACACCGGTATTTGTAGTCATCGTTGATTACTTAATCTTAATATAGTAATGATAATAATCAAATTATTTATCTATATTTAAAACTATTATTTACAACTATAGATATATATAAAAATGTTTGATATGTTAACTATTTTAGTATGTATATTTTTAATGCTATTACTACATTCTACTTTTGAAATTATAAAAAAAGAAAATATTACTATAGATGATTTAGATGAGTATGATGCATTTATCTACTAATGACAGACTATAGAAATATTGTCTGGCTTTAATCTAAGTGTGTCACTACTATCTAAATTAACATTATATCTAACCCCATCATAATTTAATACTTTGCCCCACTTCCCATTATACTTTTTAGCACCTACCAATTTATCTATATGAACTAAAGTGTTTTTTGGCCATATAATATTTTCTCTTTTAACTAATATCGTCTTACCAATAAATAGTTTTATAATAAATCTTTCCGAAGCCTTCTCCCATCCTATTATGTCTCCTGTTTTGTTATTTAATTCTGGACTACTCTTTATACCTGTTATCTTTATTTTTTTTACCATCTCAATAATGTTTGCTCTCTTTAACCATAACATTATTGTCCCTTCTATTTTTACCATATATCTATCTTTTATTTTATTATAATCTAACACCAAACCTATTAAACCATTTAATTCATTTCTAGATACTAATCCTTCAATAATAACTTTACAGCCTTTATCTAATCTATTCGATGCTCTATTATTTGGGGACCTATTAGAAGACATATTACCATTATTTATAAAACTAAAAGGATTATCATTATCACCCGACATAAAACTAAATGGACTATTATTATCAGATGATACAAACCTAAATGTCCTATTTCCACCTCTCATAAAATTATTCCCTGAAGACATAAAACTAAATGGGTCATCATCACCAAATATTTGTGAAAATAAATCATTTGGATTTGTAAATTGGAATCCACTAAAATTCATATTTCCAGGCATACCTCCACCAAAACCACCCATACCATTAGAAGAACCCATTAAACCTTGTTTACCAAATTGATCATATAAGTTCCTCTTTTCTTTATTTGATAAAACTTCATAGGCCTCACTTACTTTTTTAAAATTATCTTCCGCTTTTTCTTTATTATCTTGATTTTTATCTGGATGCCACTTCAACGCCAATTTACGGTATGCTTTTTTAAGTTCTTTTTCATCAGCTGTTTTAGTAACACCCAAAATTTTATAGTAATCGTCGCTAGATAAATCTGACATCTACCCTAATAACATATAATTGTATCATGTATTTAAATCAATTTTTAATTGTTCAATTTACTAATATTATCTTATTATATATTATCTTTTTATATATAAACGATGTTATATAATAAATATATAATCCAATTACAAATAGAAAAGTCAAAATTAATACTAATTAGGTATTAAAATATTAAATAATTATATCAATATACTAAATGGTGGTTCTTTTTCTGGGAGATTTCGAGAAAAAATACAATCTATAGATGATGATGATAATCAACAACAAACTAATCCTTGTTCTAGATGTCATGGGAAAAAAGATGCATTTGAATTTGTTCCAAATCTCTCAAACTTACCGAATCTACCTTTAGAAATCAACGATGAAACATTAGCAGAATACTTTAAATTAGATGAGCTGGAGAGATTTTCTGTGAAATCCCTTCATAAAAAACCGTATAAATGCTTCGCTTTATAAAGCAAACCTTTTATCGTCTCAAAAAAAATATAGATTAAGAAAATCTCTGAAACTTTTGAATTCAAAACTAATTTTACCTAAGTTCTAAGTACTGTTTTTTCTTTTACAAAGGATTTCTTGAATGTTTTATTTATGATTAAATTTCGTAAAATTCAATATAATTTAATATTAGTAAATTATATATGGATAATCAAAAAGGATTACTTCTTATTGGCGCAAATGATATGAGAGAAATAGAAAATTATGTAAATAAATATAAGTGTGGATATTTTATAGAACCTATTCCTGAAACATTTAAAATATTAGAATATAATTTGAAAAAATGCAACGAAACTCATGGAACAAATTATATTGCTTTAAACTATCTTATAACAAATATAGATGATAAAATATATGAATTTAATATTTATGGTGAACATAAAAAAAAAAGAGAAACACCTTATGGAGATAATGGCGGATCATCGTCAATATTAACAAAGAATGAGAAGTATTTCTGGAAACATCATGATTGTAATCATAAAATACCAATAAAATCTATTAGAATGAACACTTTATTAGATAAATTAAATATTGATATAACAAAATATCCAAATCTAATAATAGATACACAAGGTTCAGAATTAGAAGTTTTAAAAAGTTTTGATGATAAATTAAATAGCGTATATTTTATAAAAACAGAAGTAAGCTTAGTTCCATATTATCATGGAGGTGTATTATTTCCAGAATTAAACAACTATTTAAATAGTTATAATTTATATACAAAAATGAAACCATCAAATCATTGTGATTTAATATATTTAGCTAAGAATAATGGTTACTAAGTATTTAAACATAATCAATTTAATCACAAAATCTCTCCAGCTACTGTAAATCAAAGTAATTCTCTGCATGTTCTATCGAAAATAATAGGTTTCTTTTACAGAAGTTGGAGAGATTTAGTGATAAAATTGATTCTCAAAATCTCTCCAGCTTTTCTTTATCTTGATTTTTATCTGGATGCCACTTCAACGCCAATTTACGGTATGCTTTTTTAAGTTCTTTTTCATCAGCTGTTTTAGTAACACCCAAAATTTTATAGTAATCGTCGCTAGATAAATCTGACATCTACCCTAATAACATATAATTGTATTATGTATTTAAATCAATTTTTAATTGTTCGATTTACTAATATTATCTTTTTATATATAAACGATGTTATATAATAAAATATATAATCCAATTACAAATAGAAAAGTCAAAATTAATACTAAATTAGGTATTAAAATATTAAATAATTATATCAATATACTAAATGGTGGTTCTTTTTCTGGGAAATTTCGAGAAAAAACACAATCTATAGATGATGATGATAATCAACAACCAATTAATCCTTGTTCTAGATGTCATGGAAAAAAAGATATTGATGGACAACAGTGTATGGAATGTTTAGGAACAGGCACTTACGAAATGCAAATGGAAACTTTAGATAAACAATTTTCAGGAATAACACTTGAAGATAAAGACCCTGACGTATCATTTACAGTTCCTTTACAACGTCATGGACAAGATTTGACTTTTGCACAACTTAATAGAAACGTCAAACATAATAAAGATTGTTTCCCAGGTAGTTTATATACATTTGGCATAATTAATGAAGAACAATATGATATAATAGCTGAACAATATTCGGATGGTATATCCGATGATGGTATGCTTAGTATTTTAGAAAGTTTAGGTTCAAAAGTTATTTTTGAAACATCATCTTTTGATAGTCATAACATTAAATCTTTAAGCGAAGTTATTACAGAACATATAGCAACAAAAAAAAATTACATTATGCCAATTATAATTAGAACAAATGGGAATTATAATCATGCTATATTAGTTGGTAATGATAATGGTATTCCAGTTATTATTGATACACAACGAACAGAATTAGGAGGTAAATACAAAATTATGAAAGGTGTTGATGAGATAAATCAATACTTAGAACATGGTTGGGGTTCTTATACTAATATCATTGGATATAGTATATTTAGTCAACTTAAAAAAATATCTACAGAAATGAGTAAATTATCTTTAATAGACTGATAAAACTAGAACCTATTTACTTCAAACACATATCACACGCACCAAACTTAGCATCTGGGTCCACACCACTATTATACACCTCCGCTCTACAACATCCACACGACTGACCACATTGGCCCCCCATTGCCATATAATGATGCTCCTTCGACCAACCTTGTGGATGCGTCTTTGGAAACATCATCTGGGTCACTTCCTCGAACGTCTTCCCACTACTCTTCCTGTATTCCGCCTGCGTCATGAATCTACCCCAACCAAGATAACATGGTGGTTTTCCCGCTGCTGGGTCATCTGGTCCTAGGATAGGTGGACCCTCCAACGATGTGTCCTTCCCGCTCGCCTCACCCATGGACGAAACTACTGGGTTTGTCTCTTTCTGCTTGGCTAGGAGTCGGGCGGCGGCCAGTCGCTTTTCAGCATCGGCCAGTAGCTTCTCGAGTTCGGCAACGTAGTGACGGGAGAGTTGCTGAAGTTCTGAAAGTCGAGCTGGGGAGACTCTGCTGACGTCACGTGTAGCCTCTTCTAGCTCTTTCTCAATCCGTGCCGTATTGGCTTGAGCCAATTCAAACTCCTTTTCACATACAATGGCTGCTGTTTGACTGCGTGTTTGGACCATGGTTCTGATACTATTTTTCCTCATTAGTTTTTAATCGTCAAATTTTTTTCTACCCCTTTATAAAAATATTTTATATAAAAATATTTTATATAAAAATATTTTAATATGTAATGACCATTTCTAACATTATACAGCCATTATATATAATATATGTATTAAACTACTTTAAAACTAAATATAGTATAGCGCATCCATTAACACTTTTTACCAACACTCTATTATATCATCCTATTGGCATATCTACTATACCAGAATCTAAAGTATGTAAGTTGGGTAATATATTATCTTGGTTTCTAGCTGGATTTATATTAATTAGAAATAATTATAATCTAAACTATTCTAAAACCATTACAAAAATAGTTCTTATTATTACTATTATATTATCTATATTAAATTTTAATGTAGTGCTTTATCTTATACCACATTTTATATTAGAAATAAAGTATATATTACAATAATTTATGGTTATTATTTTAAATCTGACTTAAATTTAAAGCTTTTCTTAAAATAATAATTATATGAACTCAACCAAAAAAATAGTATTTAAAATTAATAAAGGAACGGGGGCTGGTGGTGCAAATACAAATAAAAACGGACTACCATACGAAGAACTCACTGATTTGAAAACCGAATATACCGTTATCCTTACTAATCCACATGATACTATTATCCAGTTTAAAAATAATGAAAAACAGTTTACAACTACCAAACAATCACATCTGTTTAAATCTATGGTGAATAAATTCGATACATCTATTAAAAAAGCCCATGGTTGTAAAAATCCCGATGAATGTTTTATAGATGAAACCAAAAAAATAATATTTATCTTGGAAAAAAAATTCCAACAAGTGGGTGGTTCCGTATGCGAAAAGATCCAAACCCCTGATTTTAAACTATGGCAATATAATAGAACATTCCCTAATTATAAAATAGTGTATATATACTGTCTATCTGAATGGTTTAAAAAAAATTGTCCAGCTGAGTTAGAATATCTAAACTATAAAAACATCCCTGTATTTTGGGGAAATGATATCGACTATAAACAAAAAATCATTAACTATATCACTAATTATAGATAATCACCTCTGTTGTTTTCGACTCTGGGTTTTTAGAATTAATTGCCCGTCTGGCCTCAATCTCCATACACTTATAATCCGTAAATCGTTCCGTTACTAAATCTACTTTGGCATTACTCATCACAAATTTTATATTTTTTTCCGCTAAGTTAATAGTTTCGTCGAACAAACGTTTGTGTGTTTTTAAACCAAATCCATCGACCGTATATCCTGTAAATGAAGTTGCATTTATAGGAGCATATGGTGGGTCTAAATAGACAAAATCCCCCTTATTAATTTTAGTAATGGAATCGGTAAAATCGCTTTTTAAAAATACTACATCTTTAATTAACTCACTTATATAATCTAGGTCTTTTTTTGTTATAATTGTTGGTGTCTTTTTGTAATGTCCATATGGAACATTGTAACCATTTGGCCCAACTCTATAAACGCCTCTAAAACATGTTTTATTCAGAAACATAAATAATGCAGAACATTCTATTGTTGTTTTATCAATATTATTGTATTTTTTTCTTATCCAATAATAATAACTCTCTTTTGATGTTAGGGCTTCCTCCAATATTTCCGCCTTTCTATTTACTTTGGTACCTTTAATATTATCATATTCATTAATATACTTTGTTATATATTGGTATAGTTTTTCTTTATTTTTTTGTATGTTTTTATAAACATTTATTAAAATATCATTTATATCGTAAGCATAAACCTTTCCTTTTATAACTAATTTCTTCTGTTTTTGTAGTGACAAAACAGCTAAAAGAACACTTCCACCTCCTAAAAATAGTTCATGATAATTCTCCATAGTTTCTGGAAATTTTTCTAAAATACTTCCTAATATCTGCGTTTTTCCGCCAACCCATTTTAAAAAAGGTTTCTGTAGATCGGTAACTGTCATTTTATTATAGTGAGGTTTTTTTTTTATAAATCGAACCTTTACTGGATTCATTTAATAATTATTAATTGTTGTTTAATAAATCAATTTTAAATACGTTGAAAATTCCGAAAATTGCGAAAATTCCGAAAATTCCGAAAAAAAGTTTTCTTGAAAAAAAAAATAGAAAAAGTTTACCTCAAAATTTAAAAAAACCCCCCCCCCTAAAAAAAAAAGTGAAATTAATTAAAAAAATCATTAAATTAATTAGTTTTTCTCCTGAAAAACATAAAAATTAGTGAGAAAAAAAAGGTTAAAATAGTAAGAGTAGATGAAAAATTAATGAAAGGAAGTTTATTTTGATTAAATTAATGAATTACTTAAAATTAAAACCTAAACCTATATATATTATTATGTTTTCTTGTGAACGTTGTGGTTATTCTACTATACATAAAAGTAATTTAAAAAATCATTTCTCAAGGAAGAACAAATGTAAACCACTATTAAAAGACATAAGCATTGAGGAACTTTTTAAAAAAATTAATGAAAAAAAAATGAAAAAAAAAAATGAATCCAAATTGACTCCTATTGACTCCAAATTGACTCCTATTGACTCCAAATTGACTCCTATTGACTCCAAATTGACTCCTATTGACTCCAAATTGACTCCGATTGACTCCAAAATGACTCCTATTGACTCCAAAATGACTCCTATTGAATCCAAAAAGAAATATATTTGTAAATTTTGTAAAAAAAGTTATTCTAAAAATAGTAATTTACATAGACACATGAAAAAATGCACTAATGTGGACCTTTCTGATAATGAAAAGGTAGTAAACTATATAAATGATATAAAAAAAGAAAATAAAGAAATAAAAAAAGAAAAGAAAAAGATGCGAAAGGAGATAGTGAAGTTAATTGATAAATTAGCGGAAGCTAACACTACTAATAATAATATACAACAAAATATAATTATTAATAATTATGGAAAAGAGAATTTAGACTATTTAACTCCAGAGTATTTAACAAATTTACTGAAAATACCGTTTCAATCGATTCAATCATTAATTAAAAATATACATTTTAATCCAAAACATCCAGAAAATCATAATATAAAAATAACAAACAAAAAACAAAATTTAGCAACAGTCTATAATTCAGGTATATGGGAGTTTAAAGACAAAAAAGATGTTATAGAGAACATAGTAGATAACAGTTATAATATGTTAGATTGTCATTATGACACAAATTTAGACGATTTAAATAAGAAAAAACAGACTCGTTTTATAGAGTTTCAGGATAAATATAGTATTGATACTAAAACAAAAAAGAAAATAGAAAAAGATACGGAAATAATAGTATTAAATGGGAATTCGGATACATGATTTATTACTATATAGCCAAATCCAAGGCTTCCAATAATCTAATATCATAATCCAATGTGTGAGGTTGTTCTGGATTTTTTTTAATCTTAAAAATAATCTTTTCTACATTATATTTTCGATGCAATGTTTTTTTTTCATCTATTATTTTTCTTCTACGTTTTCTACATTCTAATGGAGACATTAATACTACATATATATAGTATTAATGTTTAAATAAAAAATAATATTATTAGAGTTGTTTATTTGCGACATATACTAAAGATGGTTATATAATGGTCGATTAGAATTTATTTTGCAAAACAGTTACAACTACATTTAGTTTCCCATTTAGGAACGGATTGGTTGTGTTTGATGTATTTTAGATACAAACAGTTTCTCCCACACGCCATATTTCTATATTTAGGATAACTAGCATAACTCGTCTGATATTTCTTACCCAATGAAACCGGTCTACACAAATCAGAATAATCGAACACCATCTTTAATTATTAAAATAAATAAATAAAAGGAAATAATCAAATATATTATCTAATCGTTTCTTTTCACAACAATAATATCCCTACAACCAAATCCAGAAGTTGATTGGGGTTTATGTGATATATCACCTTTAAACAGTAGCAAATCCCCAGTTTCAACTTTATGTGTATATTTTTCAAAATGTGAAGAATCCTATTTAGGTTTTGCTGAGGTATTTTTATAAAGGCCTACTAGATAATCATAGATCTAAAAATTTTATAGGAGGGTAAAAAATTTGAAGGGTGTAGAGATTATAGGATTGGCTTTAAAAACCAATCAACCCAATAAAATGTCGGAAAGCCACGTTGTTTATCATCAAGCTAAGGAATGGTTTCAAAGGGGACGTAATATTAGGAAGCAATTAGAAGAGGAGGAAGCGGCTCTTTTGGCCAAGGAAGAAGAATGGAAGAAGGAACGTTTGGAAAGGCGCAAAAAGATTGATGGATTGAAGCGTAATATAATGGATAATTATGGAAGAAAGGCACTTGTCGCCCGCCACAAGAAGACGATTGTATCCTACGAGCGTAAGATGGCAAGTGAGGAGGAGATGATGAATAAGATGGAATACGCCACAAAGTGTTTGGAGTTCATCAAGCAATTGATGATTAGGGATGCAGAACGGTTGTGCGCTATTATTATCAATAAGGGTCAGAGGGAGGAAGGTAGTGACGTTGATGGTGATGTGTTGCCACGCCTTCAGGCTGACCTACCAGAGCCAGAAGGCCTCTATGAATGTGAGGTGAATGACGTTCTATCTATTTCCATTAACAAGTTGGCTTCTTATCTGGAGGGAGAGGGAGAGGAATCTGCTCCCATCGCTATTTATGAACGTGGTCCTGGTAAGTTTATTAGGGTAGATTGGGGACTATATGAACATGGCACATCAGTTCCTGGACAATCTAACGTTATTGAACGTAATTTCCCCAGTATCTTTGATTTGAAGCATGCAGGTTTAGGTCCAGATGCAGTCATTGGGTTGGCTCACATGCAATTTATTGGTGAGATCCGTGATGAGGACACCCAGCCAGAATTTGAATGGGTAAATGAGAGTAAGGAGCCGTTGGAGGGTAGGTATGTCTGTGGGTATTATGGAGTGGCTTTTCCTCCAGAATACTTTTTGGATAATCATGAATTCGTTGTAGGTCACGAAGTGATGGTTGAAGAGGATTGGCGCACGCACATTCCAGAAGACAAGCCAGCAAAGATGTATATTGGCAATGATTCCAGGTTTGAATATGTTAGTTCTATGGAAGATATATTGGAGGATGGGCGTCTTTACGACAACCGGTTTGGATTGAGGTATGATAGCACAGCACAGAAGATTACCTGGCAATTTGATTGGGAATAGGAGGAATGTTAGATTAAAAAAATAGAATTTGGAGTTATTTAAATAATTTATTTTTTTATCAAATGTCGAATATGGTTCATTTTTTTTATATGAAATTTGATAAATAATATAAATAATTTCATATAAAAAAAATTAACCAGTTGTGAACTCGTTGGGTCAGCGCCTGTAAGAGGCTAAGGCTATCTGGGCTCTTTCTAGTTTTTTCTTGGTTTCGGCCGCCGCACGTTTCGCCGCCTCTAACTCTTTCTCAATAGCAGTTGTCTCAGCTTTGGCTACTTCAGGTGGTGTTTTTGGTAATTGTCTAATACGTCTAGGTTTCGCTCCAAGATTTATTTCAAATATATTAGCAACTTTATGTATTTCCCAATTATTTAATCTTAACATTTTTCTTATACTTTCTCTGGTTTGCCCCCCAACATCCCCAACATCAGTGTTTTCCATGCTTTCCCAAGAAGGTGATTGATTTTTCGGGTCAGAATACCAAGGGTATACATTATCGATCACATCTTGTATAGCCATTTCTTCCGCTTCTTTTCTACTACATTTATTAAAATCCATAATTTCTTTTAAGTCTTTGGGAATTTTATTAACATCCACCTTTGGTAATTGCCTTGAACGTCCGGGTTGTCCATTGGAAACAGCACCACCTCTAATATTATTTAAGGTATATAAATATTGATTAATAATAGTTTTACCTAATTTACTATTAGTATTTACACGTCTATCGGTTGTTGGATTAACAATCTTATCAAACATTTTATATATATATATTATAAAAAAATCTATACATATTTATTTTTTTATTTAATTATTTTCTATAGGTTCTTTAAAAAATTTACACTGGAAAAGAGAACAGGTGATAATATCTAATAGACAACAAATAGGTGTAATAGGATAATAGCAGTCTATACAATCTCTATCTGGTGGTCCAAAACACTGATTTTTTTCGTAAGGGTCGATGGGTTCATTGCATCTATTTTTAGCATTCCTATAGCAATATTTTGTTAGAGGAAAACAATTCCAAGAATCAAACATGTTAAAATAGTAATTGAAAATAAAAAAAAAATCAATTTTTATTATCTAATTATTTACATTTGGTTTTTTGACAGGCTCGTTCACACCATTTATTTTTTTCTCTATTTTCTTTAGTATCACATAATCCATCAACCCAATCAAACCAATCTTTAGCTTTTTTTGATTGTTTAATGGCTAATTTTGCTAACTTATTATCAGTAGTATAGAATGTTTTGCCTTTTACCAAGAAAGAGTGAACTCTAGCATAACCCCATTGTTGAACGTTAGCACCAGGTCGATGTCCGGTTCTCCATGCAGCCATACCTTTATTATAGACTTTTTCTACAATATCTAATGGAACGCCAGTTAATTTAGCCTTATCTTCTAAAGAGGTAGCATTAGGGAAATATTTTTTCCATTGATTGGTATATCTGGATGGTTTGGTTTTAATTCTTTCACCATTTCTAAAATCAGTATCAAAATCTCTATATGCATGTGGGTCTTTGTGGCTGGTTTCAGTGCCTTGTTTAATTCTTTTTAGACGTTTTTTTGTTTCTTTTTCATTAAGGCCTTGGAAATAGGCTTTTGGGGCGTATACATCTGCATTTTTTAATAAGTTTTGTTTATTAGAACCACCTAATAATAAATAATTATTAAGGACTTGACGTCCTTCCATAGAGAAAACGCTATAAAAAAGTTGTTTTTGTGGATGATAGATCCAATTATACATTTATAATATATAATTTGATTTAAAATTACAATTATATTATTTATATATAATAAAAATGATTGAGCCAAATTTGAAAAATCTAGCGCAAAAATTTAGATGTGATAAGATGATATGTAGAAGTTGTTATGCCAGATTAAACAAACGTGCTATAAATTGTAGAAAGTGTCATTCGAGTGATTTACGATTAAAAAAAAACTTAAAAATTAGTTTTTAACTTTAACCCATTTTTTAGTGCCTCTTTTATCAGGTTTAGAGACTTCCCACATTATACCATCTCTTCCTTTTTTTTTCATACCAGTAGGACATTGATTAGCAGGGAATGGTGGTGAAGGACGGGTATTATATTTATTAAATTCACTTGGGGTAGAGTTAGCCTGAGTAATTTTAACGCATCCACGTTTTTGAGGTGGTTTAATAGAGATAGGAATATCTTCAATAGGTTTAGTTGCTTTATCCTCTTCAATGATAAATGGGATAGCATCAGAACGAGTAATTTGATTGGGTAAGATTGAATCAATATTAGAATACGCACATTCATCGCAGAGGTCAAAGTCACAATCAGGATTGATTTCGGAGTGACATCCATGCATTATGGTCCCCTTGTTCACTTTTTTCATACAACTATCACAAAAGTAGCCATTGTGTGTTGTATAGAACGCTTCTAAGTTCTTTCCACATTTCCAACATAATGGATTATTGGGGATAGCAGGAACCTCGTCTGACCGTGAAGGGTTTGGTGGTAAATATTCACGTTCTCGTGCTTTTTTTCTTAGTATTTGTGAACGAGATGGGTTAGGTGCCTGACTACGTTGGGAGGCTTTTTTAAATGTTTCAAAGTTAGATTGGGAAGAACCCGCAAATTGGGTTGCATAATTAGATCTAATAAAGTTATTAATAATTTTTTTACCAGTTGTAGTATATACACTAACTTTTCTGTTAGTGATTGGATTTACTATATATCCATAATTAAACATATATACTATATACATATAAAAAAATAAATTATGGTTTTTTAATTTATTGCTTTTTATATATTATTTAGCAATAATTTTGCACCCGGTATTTTACAGCTAGTTCTGGATTGTTTTTGAAAAAATCCCAGGCATCATCACAATCATTGGGAATACTATCTTAGTCAAATGCCTCGTCGATTTGTGCACGTTTTTCGTGTGAGCTCATTGAAGACCTATATTCAGGTCCCATTCCATAAATAACTGGGTGTATGTCAGGTCTCATCCTTTTAGTAGGTGCATCAGGACACTGTTCGGAAAGGAAGACTGAATCCTCGTCTGTCACTTCTCCTTGTCCCTCACCATCACCATCACCATCACCATCACCATCACCATCACCATCACCATCACCATCACCATCAGAATCGACTTCCTCATCATCAGTAGGGTCTTCGCTAAATTCTTCATCGGTGTCGGTTTCGTCGGAGTCGTTTTCAGGTAGATAGTCAGGGTCGTTTTCTAGGTCATCCTCTGATTCGTAGCATTCATCCTCACTATTAATTGAAGATGGGGTTTCACTTGTAGATGTTTTGGGAGGTGGTGTAGAGGGTGGAGTTCCCTGTTCATCCAATGGCTTGAGAATAGGAGTATGGCGCTGAATAAACACCACCATCCAATAGATTAGTGCCCAAATATGTCCAAAAAACTCTCTAACCCGTTGCGTAAATGTAGTGTGGAACTCAGGAACAACCGGTTCTTTAATAGATGGGCTTGGAGGAGCCTTGGCAATTGGACGGAGCCCTCTTCGCTTGTATAGAGAATTTGCCACCCGAGATGCGGAGATTTCGTGTTGGTTCATGGTTTATAGAAGATTAATCCCGATATTGGGCGGATTGAGATTAATCAAATTTATGTTTCTATATGGGTGAGTCCTTCCATATGGAGAAAAAAAATTGATATATAATAACACTAAATTTATTAGATAAAAATGTCCTTAAACAAAAGTCTTTTTAGAGTCTACAAAAGTTTAGTAAATGTGGCAGAACTACAAGTAAAACATCATTGTCCTAAAGTTAATTTGGACCAATTTAGGATAACAGGGGAAGCAACCGACGATAAGATAATAAAAAACATCGGAGACCTAACAAATTTTATTAAGAACCCACAATATGGTTATCTATATAGTAAAAAAAAATAATATAATTTATAGAATATAAAATTGATTAAAAATTAAACTATTGATATATTAGTAATATGGACATGTCTATCATCACACAAGGACCTGGAAGATTTGACCATTCTCTTGATAGTATGTTGGACATGTATAAACAAGAGCAGCAAAATCTCAAACAATGTAGGGAGAGAATTGTGCAGTTTGTGGATGAACTAAATCAAAAAGATGCTAATATACGCGAATACAAATCATCAATACAAACTTCCACTAGATATATAAACCGTCTTGAAACAGTTAACGTTGGACTACAAGATAATTTAATAGAAGAAAGGGCAAAGACAAAAAGCTTGGAAGACGAAAACCGGGAACTTAAAATAGAGTTGGAAAAACTGAAAAAAGAGGCTCGTGAAAAATAATAATAAATTTTTAAAAATAAATTTATTATTATTTTTTTTTTTTTTCTAAATAGATTTAAAACTTTATTTTTATGAAATGTATAGAATGCAATGTATAGAATGTAATGAAATATGCAATCCAATTTTAACTAAACGAGTTTCTACAATTCTATTAGAAATTACAAATTTACCTTTAGAACTATGTGAAAAAATAGAATCTTACTATAATTATAGTATTAGATGTAGTGTATGTTGTAATATTTTATGTTATAAACATTTAGGAACACTTAAATACCATTCAAAACGTTATAATGGATGTAATGGGGCTATGTGTGATGATTGTTGTTGGAATGAATATATATAATAAAAAAATTCTTATATAGAATATGTTTAAAAAACGATGTATAGACTGTGATGGTTTTGGGGATCCATATTTATTGGAAAAAAAAGAAATACTAGATATACTATTCCAAACTAATAAATTACCATTAGAACTATGTGAAAAAATACTAAGTTATTATAAACCATATAGTATATGTAGTATATGTAAAAATAGTTTATGTTATAAACATGGTGAATTGGCACATAATCCAATAAAACGATATTATTTTAGATTTTTATTTTATTATAAAAAATATAAATATCTATGTGAAGACTGTTCATTTCAGGCTTGGGACATCCAATACGGTTAAATTACTCTTGTTTTTCTATTTTTACAAACCAACTCGAATCTTCACATTCCGGGTTACTATTTGCAATGTCCAATGTATCTAGTAATTTATAATTTATATCTATAACTTTACAACCAAAAGGTGCATTTATACCATCAACCGATTTTACACTTTCAATTAATATGAGTTTATCGTCTTTTGTAATATTTTATTTTAAAAATACGTGAATATGTTTAATAGATTTAATACTTTTGTTGCTTAAACTATTTTCGAAATAAACTGCACCAATTTGGTCTAATGCGTTCTTAAAATAATTAAATTCAAGTCGACCTTTATACCATATTAAATAATGTCTTGTCTTATCCTTAAAATGATATGGATATTGATTAGGTAAAATGCACCAATCACATTCGGGATTTGGAAATAGTCTGGAATATAAGTTTTCTTCATAATTTTCACATTTTCTTTTAGATGTCTGGTATTTATCCTCCATATATTTTGTTCTTTTAAGTAAAATTTTAGGTGGATTTAGATGAAATTGTTGAATATATTCAAAATCCATCTTTTAATATAAAAAAATATATTTATCTTTAAATCAATTATTTAAACTATATAATTATAGATTAAATCATCTTCATCTATTTTTTTATAGATAAATTTGTTTTTTAGTAGGTTCTTTTCCAACTTAATATTATTGTTGGTTTCTATACCCAATAAAACATCTCCTAAATGTCTATTGGTTTTTTTTATATACTCAAATCTAGTAATATCATCGGTTGATCCTAAGACATTTAATATAAAATTTTTTAATTCTTGTGGTTTTTGTTTAAACTTAATAATATAGTAGTGTTTTCGTTCCAAATATAATAAATTTTTCTCTATAATTTCTGAATATCGCATAACATCATTGTTTCCACCAGATACAATACATACTATAGTTTTACCCTCTATCTCCCTTCTCTCTAATTTATCTAATCCTGTTATAGATAAACAACCAGCTGGTTCAACGATTATACCTTCATTTTCATATAGTCCAAGTATATTATTACATAAATGTCCATTAGAAACTAATTGTATATCTTTTGTATCTATAAAATCTTTTAAAATTGAATATGGAATATCTCCTATTTTGGAAACACTAGCACCATCCACAAAAGTATCTAAATTATTTAATTCATATGGAATTCCTGCTTCGAATGCCTTATACATTGACGGTGCGCCTTTTGGTTCAACACCAATAATTCTACAATTTGAAACATAGTTTTTAATAAATCCACCTAAACCCGCTGTTAATCCTCCTCCACCTACACATGTTATTACTATATCAGGTTCAATTTTATCTAAAATCTCTAATCCTATAGTAGCCTGGCCTTTTATAACATCCAAATCATTATATGGATGAACAAAGATAGAATTAATTTTTCGGGAGTAGTCTAGAGCATAATCCATACTTTCTTTTAATACATCTCCCTTTATTTCTAAATCTACATTATTACCTCCTAAGGTTTTTATTCTATTTATTTTTTGTAAAGGTGTAGTATTAGGAACATATATTTTACCATATAAGTTTAATAGATTACAAGAATGGGCTACACCTTGAGCATGGTTACCTGCACTAGCACACACTATTTCTCTATTATCATTTAGATTAATAATTTTGTTTAAAGAACCTCTAATTTTAAATGACCTGGTTTCCTGTAAATCTTCTCTTTTTAGATATACATTGGCATTATATTTATTGGATAGTCTTTTATTATATTCGAGCGGAGTATTAATAATATATTTTTCTATATTTTTATAGACATCTGTAATAGATTGTCTATTTAGTATATTTCTATACATTTTAATTTAATATTAATTTTTTGTTTTTAATATTAAATCAAATAAATTTTTATTGACTATCTTCATCCGAATCCGAATCATCATCGAATTCTTCTTCAGCGGTATGGAATCGTTCTACTGGTTCTCCCTGGTCAAATTCTTCTTCAGCGGTATGGAATCGTTCTACTGGTTTTCCCTGGTCAAATTCATCTTCAGCGGTATGGAATCGTTCTACTGGTTCTCCCTGGTCAAATTCATCTTCAGCGGTATGGAATCGTTCTACTGGTTCTCCCTGGTCAAATTCATCTTCAGCTGTATGGAATCTTTCTACTGGTTCTCCCTGGTCAAATTCATCTTCAGCTGTATGGAATCGTTCTACTGGTTCTCCCTGGTCGAACTCATCGTCAGAATCATCCTGTGCGGAACCAAAACGACTAGCAACCCAATCCGAATCACTTCCTACTCTACCAAATCTACCGGAATCCCAAGAATCTTCCTCATCATTAGATAAGGCAGCACCACCGCCTAACATACTAACATATTTATGTAGAATTTTTTTACCTAAATATGAATCGGTTGAAACAAATCTATTGGTTAATGGATTTTTAATTTTGTTGTATTCAGACATCTTCTCTCTATATATATACATATATAATAAAATTGATTTTTTTAAAAAATTAAAAGTAAAATTTTATAAATTATGGATATCAAACTACTCTTAAAAAAAATAGCAGACTATGAATTTACCTTAATACTAAAAATTTTAGACTTAGTAAAATCTAATATAGTAAACGACTATTTTTCAAATATGAATGTGGAGGTATGGTATTGTTATATCCACGACCAGGGATTTATAATATCATATGATAAGAATAGTAAAATCGATGATATCTATACACATACTTGTGGACATTATTGTCATATTTGTAAGGTAGGTGATTTTAATAGAAAATTTATAGAACATTACGATGAATTGGAAAGATATAGGAAGTATGATTTAGATTTTAAATTGGAGTGGTTTTTAAATAGTTTTTATGACCATAAAAAAGATAAATTTATTGATACTCCACTACCTATAAAATTATTTTATAATGATACTATTAAATTTTAAATTTATCTATTAAAATATTATATTCTTTTTGTGAGATTAGTTTTTCATCTAACATAATTTTGGCTTCTTTCATTTTTTGACATATTAAACATTTAAATGTGCTCAAATAATTAGAATAGAAATAGTGACATGTCATGCATAAAGTCATCATATCGTATAGACATTCACAATCTTCTCTTAAGGACCAAGAATCTATAAATTGGGAACATTTTTTACAATGTGTTAATTCGAATTCATCCATTTATAGAAATAAAAAATATAAATAATAGTTTCAAATTTATATAAAATTAGATACTATATTAATGAACATAATGGAATACTCGATGGTATTTAGTAGGATTTAAATTTAATTTTTGATAGTTTACTTCTGTTAAGTAGCCATCCTCAATCATATCATCTAATAGAACTCTTAATCTTTTAAAATTAGTATCATCAACTAAAAGTAATGTATCAGAATCAGATAATTTTTTAGAATGAATAATATCATTGTTACATATCTTGCATTACATATCAGTTAGAACCTTACTCTTGATGTCGTCGAACTCCGTCTGGGTGATAAGTCCCTCGTCTAGCATACTCTTAGCCTCCCGAAGTCGTTCAACATTACTCTTAGTAGATGCGGTTGAAGTTACAGATGGAGTAGGGGTAGGAGGTGCGACAGTTGTAGCGATACTTGGTCCGGTAGAGTGTGCGCTAGCACCCCCACCAACAGCTCCGTCATCTGGAACGAGTTCGGGCATATCGTTGTCGGTGTCTCCATCAGAGTCCCCATCTGGATGAACGAAAACGTAGTGGGCGAATGGACCCTCTGCAGTCTGGGCAATCATCTTTCGGACGTCATCGTAGCACTCGTCGTCCATAGCCTTGCGGAAAGTATCCCATGGAGTCACAGTAGCCTTCACAGGCTCTTCCACATCTACGTCAAGGTTCTCTAGGAATAGCTTGAGCTGCATAGTGCTGAACCCACTAACCATCTGGACGTTGGTCTGGTCGGCAGTAGTGACCGACTTCTTAGTGTCCCGCATGTTCCAGTAAATCATCTGTGGAAGTGTGTAGCCAGCGGCCTTGTAAACATCCACGAGAATCTTATGATGGTCCTTGAAAGCTACCTGGGACTTCTGTGTGCCGTAGCCATAGCGGTACTGTGAGTTGTAATCATATCGAGTGGAGCCTTGGGAAGGGACATAGCGACGCGTCACCGCAGCCCAATCACGCTCCCCAAGTAGATTACACATAGTAGGATAAGTGCCGTGACCTGACCCATTGGCCTGGTTGAACTGCATATCTGAGGGCGTTAGGAACCAGTCCGGAAAGTCCTCTGGAGCAATGTTGTGCTCCTTAGCGATGGAGAGCATAAGTTCATGGGCGGCAAGGAAGTCTGTGCTGCCACCCCATGGCGAACTGTAGCACACCGCTACCTTCTCGCAGAACGTTAGGTCTCCATCGGCACGGGAAGGGTCCCAAGTGCCAAGTGGGTGAGTAGAGTAACCACATAGGTTGTTACGGTAACTTCCGTTCTTTGGAGCAGTCACCATAGCCTGAAAGTCGTGGTGGTCCTTTGGGTAGCGAAGGATGACCCAATGTGGGTTAGACTCGAAGGTCATGAAGCGGTCCTTCCAAGGCCCCTCCGCTAGGGTAGAGCCAAGTAGCGATACCGCGATGGCTGCCGCCATAGGGTCCCCGCCCATGGAACCAGAGACATCCGGCATAAACATACCCTTGTTGATAGCCAGACCCTTCTCCTCCATAAGTTCCTTGAAGTGGTCAACATGGGACTGGAACTGTGCGTTGTAAGTTAGACGGTCGCCCTGACTAAGGTCTGCCCAGCCAGTGTAAACCGCCGAAACTAGCTCATGAATGTAAACGGTCTTGCCATGGACCTTGGCCTGGCCGTTTGCGGCCTTCTCCAGGTGCTTAAGATAGTTCTCACGGCACTTCAGACGGTTCGTGTCAGCACCACGAAGCTTGCCACCCTTCTTGTGCTCATAAAGATAGGCCTTCTTCTTCTTAAATAGGGCCTTGCCTGGGACAAGCCGGAACTGAATCTTGTGGAACTCCTTGGCGCACTCCAGGACCTCCGTAGTATGGATAGCATTCTGGATAGGGGCGTAGAACTGGCGGAGAGCCTTCATGGCCTTCTTAAAATCCTGGGCAAATAGCTCTGGAAACATACGCTTAGCAAGTTCCTTAGTGCAATGAATCTTCTTATCTAGGGCCCGACCCTCCTTAGGCAGAAACTTGACCGCCAGAGAAAGCTCACACTTCTCGTCAGGACCGACCTCACCAGCCGCCTTACGACGGTTGTAGTCGTCCAGAGTCTCGCGGTCTAGCTTCACCTGCTCCACGTAAAGTTCGTAAATAGCATCAATAAGCTCCTTAAGGTAAAATGACCGATACTTTGGCTGGGAATGATACTTCTCAAGAAGGTGGTTATAATCCTTCCAGTAGCCGTGCTCCTTAAGCTCAGGTAGAAGGACCATCATGGTCTTGGGAAACCGCCAAAGAAGCTCAACCCACATAGAATAAGTCTGGTCTCGGCGGCCCTTCCCGTTGTCGCGGATGTTCCGGACCTGAAACGCCGCCACGACCAGGTCGGCATAAAAGTTGGCCTTCTGCTCATCGGTTAGATGCTTGGCCTTATCTAGTTCCTGTGTAACATGGTCAATATACTGGACGATGGTCTCGTGCGAAGTCGTATCTACGACACCATTAAACAGTGCGACAAGGGCACCAATAACTGGGTCGCCATGACCACGAACTCCATACATGGTATACATGTCGGAACCGTTCTCCCCAGAACAGTGTGGCGCCTTTGACCCTACTGTAGAGTCGATTGCGGCTGCGAAAGCGTTGCTCTTAATAGTTGAATGAGATGGCATGGTTGAAGTAATAAATATACTTTATAGTTAATATAGAATCAAATTTTTTTTTCTTTTGTAGATTACCAACTATTATATTATCTAAAATGAATACCATAAAAATACCCAAACAATGATTTAGACTTATCAGATAGTAGTTCTATTGGACAATCCGGACCAGTAAAACTATCATCTAATATTTGAGAACCTCCAAAACTTGGATAATCATTTAAATATTTTTTATTTAATTGTTCTAAACTTGTTATTTTCTCTTTTATAATAAATTCTTCACGCCAAGTCTCATTAAAATATTTTACCAATTCATCTATAAAAATATTAATATCCTCTGGACATTTTACACCATGCTTTTTAAGCTCTTCTATATCCTGTTTTTTGATGAATGAATTCATTTATTATTATAATAATTACTATAATAATAAATATCAATTTTTTTATCCAATATTAATATAGTTATTTATACAGTTGAACCATCTTCGTTATAATCCGTATCTATATTTTCTGCAATATACCTATTATCTACATCACTATATTGACTTGTTTCTGTGTATAATTCTGAACCAGGTCCATTATAGACTGGATTTTCAAACGATGGACGGATATCGTTCATTACTACATTATTACCATCTTGGACTAATCTTTCTCTAATAAAATGTCTTTTTAATAAAACACCACCTAATATTAATCCAACTAATACTAAAGGTATAAATATTCCTAATAATATATTTCTTGTCTTATTATCTTTATTTCCACTATTACTAATTATTGCTTGTCTTTCTACAATAGAACTATTATTCTTAAATGTTAAAGTAGAAGTAGTAGATGTTAAAGTAGAAGTAGTAGATGTTAAAGTAGAAGTAGTAGATGTTAAAGTAGAAGTAGTAGATGTTAAAGTGGAAGATGTCGTTGTGCATTCTGTAATACACCGGTTCCCTATTCTATCAAAAATAGGTCTATCTTTAGGACAAAAACAACCTGTAGCACAAACTTCGATACATCTTGGATTGGGATTTTCACAAGTTGCTTCACAAGGACTACCACAGGTAGAAAATACCTTTCCATTATGACATTCTTGTGTAGTAGTAGTAGCAGTTTTACTAGTAGTAGTCAAAGTAGTAGTAGTCAAAGTAGTAGTAGTAGCAGTTTTACTAGTAGTAGTCAAAGTAGTAGTAGTCAAAGTAGTAGTAGTAGCTGTTTTGCTAGTAGTAGTGAAAGTAGTAGTAATTGTTGGATTTAATACCGATGGGTCCTTACAATCTAAATTTCTCCATAAACAACCAGCACCCTCACAAGTTTCTTTACAACAATCTCCACCATCATAATTACATTCAGGTGTATTATACCCACCAGTATCATCACAAAATCCATCTGCTATCCAACTATCATATCTAATATTACATAGGGAATTTGTATCAGGCATTTTATATATTTTTGAATAATAGACACTATTAGCGTCTTCAACAAATTCTACATCTGAATCCCCTATAACATGATTGCTTAAATGACATTGTCTATAGTCTTCCATATAGTTTATAGAATAACATGTTTTAGTGGATACACATAAAGCTGCACACAATTCCAACATACCTATATCATTATAAACTTTGTGACTATCACCCATTATATGACCTAATCTTGGACCTAAAAATAAATCTAATACAGATGTTTCATTTGGATTATTTTCTAAACACCAATTATATATGGCTCCACAATTATCATTAAAATTATCACAACAACTACTATCTATATGTTTAACAAAATCAACACAATGGTCATTTCTATATTTAGTAGGTAAACTACAATTATTATTATTGGTTTCACCATGGTGGTGTTTATGACAATCGGTATACCAATTACTACATTCAGGTAACGACATATTATCACAACAATATGGTTCTAATGATAATGTAAAATCATGACATTTATCCGAATAACTTAAATCAAAATGGCTCCTATTATGTCCATCACAACTGGACTTTATTCCATCCAATATATAATCTTTATAATTTACACAGTCCTTATAATTATCAACACATCTATCATCTAACATAAAATGAGAACAACATTCATATTGGGGTTTTACATGATTGAAACACTCTACATCATAAGTCACATTTAATGTATTTTGTATTTCCGGTGTATCTATATTTACACATTTCCCATTAGATAAATTTAAACCTAATAATAATAAAAATCCAAAAAATAAACTTTTCATTAATAAATAGAGTATATGAATAAATCTATAAATAGTTTTTATTTAACTATATTTAAAGATTTATTTGGGAAAACAATAAGGATAATTTTCTAATTTTACATCTTTACTTTTTTTTTTATTTGGCATATCTAAATCAGTCGGAATTCTTAATGTATTAAATCCATCTATTTCATAATCTTTTCTTATATATGTAACCTCTATCACATTTGGTAATATTTTATCATCATCAACATAAACTTTAGAATAATTATTAGCGTGAATATGGACAAGATTGTGAGTTGTATTTAATTTAGTTAATAATGGATGTGATAGCTTAGTATTTATTGTATTGTGTATTTCTATAACAATTTGATTAAATTTATTTAATTCGTCTTTATTTAGAGAATTAAAAAATGGATATTCCCCACCCTCAATATCCATTTTTAATAAAATATTTTTATAATTTCTTATAACATTTTTTAAGTTTGTGGTTGTATTAGTTTCTTTATCTGATATATTTTTTTTAATAAATTGTATTTTATTATTTGATTCTGGTAAATTATCTATAGTTCCATCATATGCTAATATTTCAATATTAGGAAATTTTAAAGACATATCTTTTTCAAAAGATATGTCGTCCGAAATCCCACATCCAATTATTAAATCATACTCTAAATTATCTACTATAATATATCCTCCATCATTATCCTTTCCTACTCTTATTTTTCTATTTTTTGGATTTTTGACCTCTAATAAACTAAAGTTAAAGTTTGATAAATTTTTTTTTTTTTTATATTTTTTTATTTTTTTTTTGATTAATTTAATTATATTTTTCATATGTTATATATATATATATAACATATTTTTAAAATTTATTCCAATACTATTTCTTCATCTTGGCTATTTAATATCGTTTCATCTACTATATCATTATTATTATTATAATATTTATATATATCTATTGAAGCTACTTCTGGTCTAGGATGTGGATGCAAACATATTATTTCTTTAGCAAGTAATACGCCCTTAGAAGAGACGGCCCAACCATAGAAATCTTCACAAAATTCATCATTGTATTTTAATACAAAATCTAAATGTGAATATTTGGGGACCATAGTTATAAACCACTGCTCACAAGATGTCCATGGTGTATCTATATAGACTAGATTGTCATTACGTTTTCTAACGATACCCCTATCTGTGCCCCACGCCTCTTTCCTAAAATTTAAAATGTTATCTACCATATTATCATCACTTACCATATTATTATCTTCACTTATCATATTATTATCATTACTAGATTTTTTATAGTCTTCATCTTCTATAGGAACCGAGACCTCAAAATCCCAATAAAATTCCCCATCACTATCAGGTATAGGCTTCATATGACTATCTATAAATTCTACTATCTTATCTGGCTCCCCTAACACTTGTAATAAATTATTTGTTTCATTTGGCATTTATATTATATCATTGAACCTAATTTTAAGTATTATTTATTACCAATATATTTGATTTAAAAATTAATTTATTAAAATTAGTAAATTATGTCTAAAAAAAAAATATACTATAATTAAAAATATACCAGATTGGATAAAATCATTTAATAAAAGTAAACAACCAGCAATTAAAACAGAAATAATAATGGACTCGTTAATCTCCATGTAAAGAGGTGTATTGGGTGTCAATAGTTAGTGGACATGTTTTTCCTAATTTCCAAGAATGCTTTTTTTTTGTCGGCACGTGGTAGTTTGTTCAGAGCACGGATTCGGTTGGAATATTCGAAAACCGGGTCCAGCGACGAGTAGCCCGAGGCAGTGGATTGGACGCTATCCGCCTTTTTGCTTCCATAGACGGTTCGTTTATAATACTCATCAAACTCTTTTTGTGCTTGCCTTGGCGTTTTTCTGCCGACAGGCTCGAGTTCTTCTTCATCTTCAGTTGTTGCTTTAGGTTCAATCTCCAATACGTAACTTTTTATAGTATCCATTTGGGAGCATACGTTATTAATTTTCCATAGAATTTCACTACAAGATGTGTCTTCAGAGTCAGAACAAATGGTATCTAGTTTTCCTTTGATACTTCCTAAATCTTTATGGACTTGTGTTAACTTCTTTTTCAAACCCACTATTTTTTCGTTGGTCGAAGGTTTATGTGATTTACCCATTTTTTTTTGTGAAATAGCCCCCCCCCTTAATATGTTATTACTATAATTTTGTATAATAGTTTTTCCCAGTTTTGATTTAATGTATACCAATCTTCCAGTGTTTGGATTTATAATCTTATCATATGCTCTCATTATTATATTATATTATATATATAGATTTTAATAATTCTATAGTTATTTTTGTCAATTAAAATGATCAATGATCTATGAATTATAACCGATGTGTAAATGTTCAAGGTGTAAAAAAATATTAATAGTTTCTTACTATTTAACTATTTATAAATTCTCCTCTAACTTCCATCAATGCTTTACCTAATAGATTTTGACCATATTTACCTATATCTAATTTAATTGCTTGTTCCCTATTATAACCAATACCCCATATTCTATCAAAAGGTGATGCTTCATATAAAAACTTTAACCCAGTATCTAATAGTTTTTTCTTGATAACACTATTTTGTGTAAATTTATACCTAAGTCCCTCTAACATTATTTCATATCGTATTTTAATCCATCGTTCATCATCATAATTTTGAACCTGTCTACCCAATTTTTTTATTTTATTTGGTATAATTTCCCACATAATTTTTCCTAATAATTCTTGGTTATTTTTGTCAAATTCTAGACATTTTCTATATATAAAATATTGCTCATTACAATTAAATTCAATACCATTTTTATCTTTGAATTCTGATAAATAGAAGTTACTAAAACATCCATAATCTTTATCAAATGGTCGAAAAAAATACACACATGACATTATTATAATAAACATTTATACATAAAAAAACTATCAAATTTAATATATATAAGTATTATTATGAAAATATATTGTTTAATTGGAACACAACATATCCAGGGAACAGTATTACATTCTTATCCAAAAGTATTAGGAGCATACAAATCATACACAACAGCCTATTAAAATAAAATTAGATTTGGTAATATCCCAGATATCTATATAAAGTGTATTGACTTGGTTAATTAAGATGACAAATTATGATATTAAGATTCTTAGAAATACAGAAACTATAATTACTAATATTAAAGACTGTCCTAATAAATTTAAAAAAGGTGATATAATAAATTTAGCTGTAGGGGAAAAAGCCAAAAAAAAAGGTATTATAGACAGAGAGTTAGATGTCTATTGTTATATAGATAAAGTTAATAATAGTAATGTAGCAGTGACCCATTTATGTATGTCACAAGATAAAGACTATATTTATTTTGAGAAAGATACCAGTCAACCTATAATAAATAATATTGTAGAAAACACAAAAGACCCAAGAAAAAAAAGTTATGCAAAGAGACGTTGTTCCTTATATTTATTAAACTAGCTTATATGTAATTTTGCACCCCAATTTTTCTAGTGCTAGTTTTCCAGTATGACCATTGATAGAGACCAACCTGTTGGTGGCTGGATTCCAAATCTTATCTTCTGTGCTATGTACCAACACAATATACTTCATTGATTGATTAATAAATTCCATGTAGTCTTTTTCTCTATTTAGAATACCCTCCAACTTACTAATATGCTCACTCATAATAAAAGGACTATGTCTAATAATTGAATCACTACTCAAAGAAGAACTTAGTTTCCAACAATCCCCACCGAGTTCTATAAGTCCTTCATAGGTATCTCCATAAGCGTAATTTCGATAATATATCTTGGTAACCAATCTAATGAAATTGGAGAATAGTCCTATTGGCTTTTCACTAATAACTTCCCCTACTTTATAATAGTTGTAAAAATAATTGTATGAAGATTGAAAGTATCCAATACCAGATAGACGGATGTAGTCTTGGTTATATTTCTTATCAGGATTGTTCAACATAACATAGGTCATAATACGATTAACCTGGATTTCCAGTGTGCTATCTTTGAAAGGGCCTTCATTATAATCCAAAGACAAGGCTCTATCAACACTACAGACAAAATCTTTATCGATGGGACCAATTTTACTCAACGCTTCATATGAAATTGGAAAATATGCATCGTCATATAAGTCTCCATCATTATACCTCCTGTAGTATACCTTACTAATCCGTCTTATAAGTTCTCCTTGCGCGGTGCTACAATCCCCACTACTGGGGACCAATTTTTCATAGAAATAATCGTATTGTTCTTGAAACTTTCCGTCTCCATTCCAGTAAGTGGATTGGTATGTCATGTTTAATGCAAATACGACTAAACTAAAAAAAAAATCAAATTATTAAACCAACCATATATTTATTACCCTTTTTCAAGTCATTTTTTTACAGTTACGTTTTTTAATCTTTGGGATTTTTAATATGATATACAATATCATCTATATGTTCATCCATACTATTATCATAGTTACTTTTTATACCCAAAATAGTATATGCTCTTTTAATCATATTCCAATTAGATAATGATGGGTCTATATTTAGATGTGAAGTTATATAATTATACTTGATCTCAAACTCAATAGTATCTTTTTTAACTTGTGACAACACACTATATGTGGTCCATGTATTTATAGGATAACAATTCTTGTGAACCCATCTACTTCCAGTATCAGGTGTATAAAAACTCCCATCATACATTCTAGGACGAAGTGTTATACCACCTACTTCTTCACATTGCGCAATATGTTCTCCACGTTTAATTGTCCTGTTACATACAAAACAGTTTAATTTATAGTGCGAAGTTAAAAAACCTGTCTCATATAATGTGGGCCAAATGTTTATATGAGTCATTTTTATTTTATTATAATAATAAATGTATACATCAATTTTATTATCTATAAATTAACCTACAATTAATACTTTTCCATATATAGTATATCCTACAATCTTTGTCGCACTATTATTGACATCCAAATTTTTCAATTTACCTTCTTCATTAACATACATAAATTTATTATTTGGTAATGGGATGATTGTAAAATAACCTTCCACGGTTTCTTGAATAGTTTGAAGTGATGGTTCTTTTTGGTAATAAACTATTTCCGTAATCTCTTGGTTGTTTTCATTAGACTTATCCATATTCATTATTAATACTTAATGACTAATATTTTCAAATTTCAAATTTATTATCCAAAAATACAGTGTATATGTTTAATGATAATTTAACTAAATGGATTAAAGAGTGTAATAATGTCTATTATATTTAGTATACTAAATCACATTGGATAAATAATTTATTATACTAAATATAATGGATTATTTATCAGATAAAAAACAACATAAACTATTATTTATAGATAGTATTAAAAAAATAAACTATATTAATAATTTACTAATATCAGATAAATATAGATTGTATACTAATTATTCTAGTAGATCTAAAAATGAAATAGATAACTATTTCAATAACATAAAAAATACTAGTTATATGAATAAATCGACTTGTTTGTTAGACCTAATACAACGTAACGAAATGGCTATTTTTTTAATGTCGTTATAATAATTTATGATTTAAAGTAACCAGATATTCTATTTAATAAATTTACTAAACAATTAGATAATTCTTCTAATGGTCTAGTAGCATAACCGCGGTCCATTTCACGAACCATATCATCTATGTTTACAATTTTATCCAAAACCTTCATATATATTTATATGTATTGTATATTTTTTAAATCAATTTTAACTCTAAAATATTAATTTATCTAGTAGAATCAAAAAATTTTTTGATAGCCTCTAATCTTTGTTTTTTTGTAGGTTTGGGGTTTTCTTTTAGAAATTTACCATATGAAAATACAGTTTTAGTAATAACTTCTTTAGGTTTACTAGAAATATTTTTGTGAGCAAGATGAAACATATAACGCATAATGTTGTTTATATTATAATTTTAAGATTTTAACAATCGGATTTATTTGTCCCTTTCCATATATTTAAATAGTCACTGTAAGTCTTACCATTTAATTTATTAAAACCCCTAACACTTGATAATTGGTAATATATATTTGGGTGCATGGGTTGTTTATCGCTCTGACTATATTGATTGGGGTCATAGTCTTTTATCCCTTTAACTATATCTTTATATAATTCTAATGATTGTTCATATAGATCCATTTTTTATATTATTTATACTTAAAATAGTCTATAAATATATATATTATCTAGTTTTCGATATGACTATAGATAAAGTATATCCTGATTTATATAAGTTTTTAAAATTGTGTATTATAGAACAAAGAGGAATACATAATATTTCTGGATGGGATAAAAATCCTAAGTTGGCTGAAAATAAAGATATAACATTTCTAAACAAACATATAGAAATAACATTAAATCAAAAAAATTTAGACCAAGAAATAAAAGATTTTTTAGAAGAGTTTGACAACATGAATAACTTAATGATACATTTAACAAGAGATTGTCAGGTTATAGAAACAGGAAATCATTATATATTATTAAGTTTTAACTTAGAAAAAAATAATGTAATTAATTCAATTACTTTTTATTGTAAATTTAAACAAAATTACAACGAAATGCCCCAAGATACTGATAAAATAACTATAACGTATTCTAAATATTTTATGCAAGATAAAAACCCATTTAATACTTATATGATAGATGGTAAAAACTACTCTAAAATATATATTTCCAGTAAAGATTATAATATATACGATAAACAAATCCAAGACTTACCTTGTTCATATATGATTGATAACACTGTTAAAACTACACCTAAACTAGTTCCAGATGCTTGTATATTATGTTAAATATTTACTCATTTGTAGGCCATTGTTAATAAAACCTAATTTTTCATAGAAAGGTTTTAGTGTCGGTTCACAATTTAAGATAATTTTATAACAGCCTTTTTCTTTAGCTTTATCCATAAGAAATTCCATTAAAAGCGAACCATAATTTTTATTTTTATGGTTATTTGAGATAACAACATCTTCTATATGAGCGACTATACCATAATTATGTATTAATTTTTGTTCATAAAGGATGGTTCCACACCCTACAATTTTGTTATCGACCAAAACAACCCATATATTTATGTGTTGCATACGTAAAAGATTAGAGAATTGGTTGTAAGAGAAATCTGTTTCTCTAAATTGATTTATTAAATGATAATAAACATAGTAATCGCTTAATTCTAATGGTCTAAACATTTATTATAATTCTTATTTACTATTATTATAGTTATTATTTAAATTATTATTATAGTTATTATTTAAATAATTAAATAATATTATTTATTATTATAGTTATTATTTAATATCATACTGTTTAAAATATAATCATAAATACGTATTTCCAAAAAATATGCAAAAATGGGATGATAGAAGTTCATATTGGAATTCTCTTTTAGATAATTTAAAAAAATATACAATTGATAATGATAAAATAACTTTTAAAAAAAAAGAAATTAAAGATTTTCATTATTTAGACTTTGATAATTTGCTAGAAAATACATTATTTGATGGATACTTTCAAAGCTATTTATATTTTGAAAAATATTACCTGGATATATTTAATTTATTAAATATTAAAGAAAAAAAGAAAAAGTCCAAAATAAAATTAAAATTGACATAAGTAACAATACTATTTCTTTACATTTACGTATTTATGGTGGTAATCAAAATTATCATCCTGATATTAATAATGAATTCTATATAAATTCATTAAAATATATTATTAATTCAACAAAAAAAAAAAATTGGAATATAATTTATTTTAATGAAAAAAAGTATGATCATTTAATATTAAAAAGAATTCTATATTTTAAACAAATATTTCCCAATTTAAACTTTATTAAGTTAGAAAATCAATTAAATGATTGGGAAGAATTGTTAGCTATGAGTTTATGTGAACATAATATAATCGCTAATAGCACTTTTAGTTGGTGGAGCGCATATTTTAACGAAAATAAAAAAAAATAGTTTGTTATCCATTTGATTGGTTTGGTAATGCATTAAAACATTATAATATTACGGATTTACATCCTAAAAGCTGGATAAAAATTTAAGTTTATGAAAAATGAACAAATATAATATAAAAAGAATGAGCAAATAAATCTGTCTGGTTATGAACTGAAAGTTTAAATATAATAATAAAAATATATAACATAAATTATATTAATGAAGTTAATAGCTCATAGAGGTAATATAAATGGTCCTGATAAAGAAAAAGAAAACGACCCAGAATATATTATGAAAGCTATAAATTTAGGATATTATGTTGAGATAGATATTTGGTTTATAAATAATAAATTATTTTTAGGACATGATGAACCATTGTATAATATAAAAGAAATATTTTTATCTAATATAAAAAATAAATTATTTTGTCACTGTAAAAATATAACTGCTTTATACTATATATTAAAAAATATACCTGACATTGAATGTTTTTATCATCAAAATGATGATTGTGTTTTAACATCGAAAGGTAACATATGGACATATCCAAATAAAGAATTAACTTTAAAATCTATATGTGTTATGCCAGAATGGAATAATCAAAATCCTAAAAATTGTCTAGGAATATGTACTGATTATCCAATAAATTATAAATAATAAAACTTTTTATAAATATTTAAATAAAAGATAATAATAAAAAGTATAATATGAATATAGTTATACCAATGGCTGGTAACGGTTTAAGATTTAAAAAGGCGGGTTTCAAAAATATAAAACCATTAATACCATTAAATGGGAAAACATTTATTGAATGGTCTATTGATTCTGTTGATTTTAAAGACATCAATACACAATTTATTTTTATAATTCAAGAAAAACATAAAGAAAAATTATATGATTTTTTAAAAAAAATTAAACCAAATTGTATTGTTTTAACTGTAGAAAAATTAACTAGAGGAGCTACTGAAACTGCGTTAATAGCTAAAAATTATATCAATAACGATTATCCTTTAATTATAACAAATTGTGATCAAATATTTGAATGGAATAAACAAAAATATTTAGAATACTTACAATCAAATAATAATATTGATGGTAATGTTGTTACAGTAAAAGAAACTACTGATAAATTCAGTTATATAAAATTAAATAGTGAAGGTTATGCAACTAAATTAACTGAAAAAGTTGTTATATCTGATGATGCTTTAGTTGGTATTCATTATTGGAAAAAGGGATGTTATTTTGTCAAAAGTGGTGAAGAATTAATTAAACAAAATATTAGAGCAAATAATGAATTTTATATTTCACTTACTTATAATATGATGATAAAAGATAATCTTAAAATTTCTTCTTATATGTTGGAAGATAATGAAAAATATTTATCTGTTGGAACACCAGAACAATTATATGATTATTTAAATTATAAAAATTTAAATGTAGAAATAAATAAACTATCTAATTTTAAAAGGGGATGGATCATTGGAGATTTTGAACCATCATTATTAAAAAATACAGGAGTTGAATTAGCAGTAATGAAAGAAAAAAAAGGTGTTGATTATGAGGGATTTCATTATCATGAAAAATGCACTGAAATAAATATTTTAATTAAAGGAAAAATAAAAATCAGTGATAAAATAATTAATCCCCATGATATATTTATTTTTAAACCTTATGCCCCAACTATATGTGAATTCTTAGAAGATTCTGAATGGGTTGTTTTTAAAAATAAAAATTCAAAAAATGACAAAGTAATTATGTAAATATTTGTAAATATTTATATATTTATAATTAGTTTATTTTACCCCATTTATCAATTGCTTGTTTATATTCAACGGTATTTAATTTTAAATCAATTGCATCTCGCATTGCTTTTGCACCGGATACTGAACCTCCTGGATGACCATGAATAGCTCCTCCACAGTTAGCCATAAAATTATTACCAAATTTGTCAACTATTGCATTAACTATTCCAGGATGCATACCACAACTCAAAGCTGGAGTTACATTATGATTATGTAGAATTTCTAAAACCTTCTTTAATTCATCTTCATTATCACTCATATAACCTCCCCACATTCCAGCATGTATAAAATCAACTCCTGATAATCCTGCTAGTTGACAAATTACTTTCCAATCAATATGATAATCGTGTGTTACATTTGTTAATATTTTATCTCCACTTTTTTGAAAATGAATAAAAAATGGTCTATCAAATTTTTCTGTCATTTTCCTAACAGATAAATAACTACCCATACCACACCAAAAATTAATATGAACACCATTTCCTCCTAAATCATATACTTTTTTTACTCTTTCTAATAAATAAGGACTGTCTCCATTTATACAGACACAATACACTACCTTATCTTTACCTATTTCTGCTCTTTTATTTAAAAAATTCATGATCAATGGAACTCTTTCTTCAATTCTGCAAAATGATGGATTTGCTAATATTTCGTCTTCTTTTATAAAATTAACACCACCATTCACAATTTGTTTCACCATTTCTAATAAAATTTGTGGAGATATTCCAGTTTTTGGTTTTACAATACCACCTAATAAAGGTTTATTATATGTATTTGTATAATCTCTAGCACCAGATAATCCTTGTTTTGGAATTTTAAAATATTTTTCTTTAATATGTTCAGGTATTTTTAGATCAATTAAATGACATTTCTCAATCGTATCAATATCCATTTGACCCCCCATTAATTGACATAAAAGATGACTTATACCATCTTCTTTCCAATCTGTATTAACAATTGGAAATGCTATATTTACAACGCCTGATTTATCATTTAAACTGTTTTTTTTATGTAATATTTTACAGGAATATTTAATAAATAATTCGTCAGATTCCCATTCATTTCTAACATTTGGATTACCAACACTTTGACCAATAGCTAATTTCCAAGCAGCATCTGCAATTGTAGTTTTACTTTGTAAAAAATAAGTTGCAATTACATTTTCATTTATATTAACTTTTTCTTTAAAAATAAGATTATCAACCATTTATTTATATATTAATAAAATATTTTTTTTTATATTTTATATGCAATTTACTTTTAATACATTATTGTTTATTTAAGGTAAATTATATATTAATTTCTTACATATATATATGAAAAAAATTATATAAAAAAATCTATAAATATTAGAGGTATTTATATCCAAAATTTTAACACTGTTAAAATATCAATTTTGAAAATATATATTGATAAATGTAAAAAAATAGGGTTAAATGCGGTTGTAATTGATGTTATATTAAATAAAGAACTTAAAATTGATAAATTAAGATTACTTAAGTCTATGAATATGTATATTATATCTAGGTTTATTGTTTTTGCTGGGAATCAGGCACCCACTAAAAATTATATCCAAAATTTTAATCCGTTAGACTTTAAATATTTAAAAAAAATTACTAATTTTATTAATTTAATAAGCAGTTATAATTTAATAGATGAAATACAACTCGATTATATTAGATATCCATTAGGTTATAATTTATTAACATTAGATAAAAAAATAAAAATAATAGGACAAACTATAGATTATATTGTTTCAAATATAAATATTAAAATTTCATTAGATTTATTTGGAGTGGTAGTTACGAGAAACTATAGTGGAATTGGCCAACATATAAATTTTGCTCATAAGGTAAACTATATATCTCCTATGATTTATCCAGGCCATTGGGGTAAGGTGTACGCCGGGATTAAAAACCCAGAAGATAAGCCCTACGAATTAATTAATTATATTTTTGGTAGACATATTAAAATGAATAAAGAAACATTCATACATAAACTTAGACCATACATAAAGGGTTGGGATTGTAATAAAGAATATATAAATAAACAGGTTTCAGCATTACAAAAATATAAAATTCAATCTTATTTATTATGGACTACAAATATAAATTCTTGTCTAAATTCTTTATTATAACTCGTTTATCTTCTATAATTAGAACCTTAACTTACTGTGAGTAGAGTCCCAGATTATTAATTAAATAATACTATTTATTATTATAGTTATTATTTAAATAATTAAATAATACTATTTATAATGAATACTATAAACCAAACCAATCAAAATGAAAAATTTACAATAATATATAGAGAAACGATAAATAAATCAGGTTTAGGTAATTCTTTATCTTATATAGTTGGACAATTAGATTTATTCGAAAAAGGTGATATACATGATAAAAAAATAAAAAATATAATAAAAACTATGTTAGATATTCCCTATTACGAAAAAGGTAAACTTATAGGAAATCTACGTAAATTCCATATATTAAAAGAAAAATTAAAATTATTTCTAACCCAGTTAGAAGAAGATGATATTATTAGAAGATTAAAAGCATTAAAAGCACCTACCACCCCACTTCCTAAAAAACGTGCTTTAGGAACATTATTTTAATAAAGTTGATAAGTTATATTGATATTGATATTAATTAAAATACCATGGAGTTATTGGAATCAACTATCAAAAATAACAAGTCATTTTTAAATAGATATAGTTTTAATGATAAACAGTTAGTAAAAGATGTTGTAGAGGAGATAAAAGATAAATTAATAGAACGTCCTAAAATTATAGTGTATGGTAAAGAATGTAGACAAAATAGAAGTGTTGGATTTTTTTCGGATACTTCTATAGGCTATTATTATTCTAGACAACTTGCAAAATCTATACCTTTAACGCCTGGATTAGATAAATTGTTACAAAAAATTAACAATTTATTTAATAGTAATTTTAATGGAATTTTAGTAAATTATTATAAAGATGGTAATAATAATATAGGTGCACATAGTGACGATGAATCTAATTTAGACCCAGTAGGAGTTGTTGCGTTATCCTATGGAGGAGTTCGTAAATTTAGGATTAGGGATAAGGCTACTCATAAAATTGTAAAAGATATTCCTACCAATTCATATGAAATTATACATATGGGGGGCGATTTACAAAAAGAATTTAAACACGAAATCCCTACGGAGAAAAAAGTAAAAGAATATCGTTATTCATTTACGTTTCGTAAACATTTAAAATAATAACAATTTATAGATATATAATGGCAATTACAAATATATCTAAAAAACATTTAGATAGTTTATTATTAGAACTAAATAGTAAAAATATAGATAATAGTAAGATAGTTCAAAGTGTTCAACGAAATTCTAATAATTATGGTAAATTAAAAGTATTATTTAAACAGTTGGCATTTATAAAAGATGAAATAAACACCATATTAAATGATTCATTGGAGTCTGAGGGATTAAGTAAAATAAACTGTAAATTTAAAAAAATTCCTGGTAATCATTATTATTTATATACGAAATTATTGGATGAAAGTTTATATTTTTCGTTATTAGGACCGGATGAGTGGAATTATGAAGAAAAAAATAGATTTATAGGAAAATATCTTTTTGATTATGATCTAAATTTTAATAAAGTAGAAGAATAAAATATAATAATAATAATAGATGAGTAAAAACCATACTATAAAAAAAAAAAATACCTATTTTGAGAATTATGATTTATATAGTGATGCCAATCCAGATGATACCATTAGAATAAAATATAAAACACTCAAAGATGTAAATTGGACTATTAGAAAATTAGAGAGGCTATATAAAACAGGCCAATATCCACATAAAAGAATATCTCAAGTGGTAAATGTTATGACACAACGGTTACGGGTAATAGATGAGACGGACCCCAGATATTTTTTAAGTAGAAATTATTTTAATTTTTTAAAAAACAGAACTAGAGTTAAGGGTGATATAGATAGAAAAAGGATGGTTTTTATGAAAACCGAAATATATTTTCCATAATAATATTAATCTACATTAAATACTTTTGGTTTATATACAATAAATTTTTCTATTGAACTACTTTCTTCTAAATAACAACGATTGGTATAACATTCACACTTATTACACCTTTCACTCCAAGTATATCTTTTAACAGTATCTAATTCACTAATAAGATAAACATCTACACTACCATCATAATCTGATATAGCATCCTTGTCTAATATATATCTCATATCTCCTTTAGTCATCCATCCAACTATTTTCCTATAAGTTGTATCTAAAAATGGTTTGTCTTCATTATATGGATGATTAACTTCCTGAATTTTTATTTTTATAATATATTTATAGATAGATTTAGTAGTATCTTGATACATAGTTAAATTTTTTGGTGTAATTATAGTAGGTTTATGGTGGCTAAATTTACAGTCCTTTACGTTACATCTATTTTGTAAAAAAAAACCGACAAGGTGTTATATGTGTCATTTACAACGGCGATTACATATAATTAAACATCAAATTATAAATCTATTAATTTGATATTTAATGATAATATTTTAAATTTGATATCTATATTAAAGTTAAAGGATTTATACTATTAATAATGGAAACCTATCAAACATTTCAAAAATCTACAGAAAAAAAGCATTTTGATCTAAAATACATGGCATTAGGTTTAGGAGGAGAAGTTGGGGAGGTATTAAATGAAATAAAAAAATTAGAGAGAGATGATAATAATGTGTTAAATTCAGATAGAAAAGAGAAAATTATATTAGAACTAGGTGATGTAATGTGGTATTTATCTGGGATATGTAATAAATTAGGTTGTAAATTAGAAGATGTGTTGGAAAAAAATATAGAGAAATTAAATCCCAAAATAAGGTCAGAACCAGAATTAATAAAAGCTAAGCCTAATAATACTATTTGCACAGATTGTTCTTTTTGCACTATGTATAAAAATTGATAATTATTAAGGTATCATTAGACCATTTTGTTCTTGGTGGGAAGAGAATAGGGCAGACCTCGTTTGAAGACGGGTCTGTCGTTCCCGTTCCTCATCTACTTGACGTTGAATCAGCCTTGTGAAATAAATCTTATCTTCTTCACTTTCGTTGTTGACGAGTTGGATAGCGATATTGATGGGTGGATATTCCATTACTCTTGGGAAGGTATCTTTGACGATAGGGGCATCCACATGACTACTCTTCCCTGCCATAGAAAAGTTACTACCCCCACTATAATCTGAATGAGATGCCCCCCCCTTTGAGACTTCAGCACAATCATCTACTAGGTCACTACTTCTACCACCACGCATTTGTCCACCTCCTTTACTACGCATCCTACCACCACCACGGGTTTGACCACCTCCTTTACTACGCATCCTACCACCATCACGCATTTGACCCATATGTTCATCATATTGTGGATAATAGACTGGTTTAGGTGCAGCGACTCTTTCGTGGATAGTGATAGTTAAGAATACTTTGTTTGAATCTCTATTATGAGATGCTTCCATACCATGGGATACTTCTAGATTGGAAGGAGCCTGAAAGACAAACACTTCTCCTACATCATAACTATTAGTAATGAGTGGGTTTTTTCCAGAGAGTGGCATGTATAGATTGGTATTTCCGGATTTGGACATTACCTTAATTGGCTTTTTGTTCGCCCCTGTTCCAGTCCAAGCCTCCTGGACCTTATAATAAAGTTTGGAATTCCGAAATTCACCATATGGGTCTCCCATAATAGCCATCTCCCAAGACGTAAAAGTAGGAATTGGAACGGTGAGTAGTCCTTTTGTTTCAGCTTCTCGCGCTTCCTTTGTAGGGACCTTTCCAACAGGGCGCCAGTTTTCTCCTTCTATAGCATTTACATTTACTCTAAGACCTTTATAATGAAGACACCTGTTGTCCACTCCAAACATAAGTGAACTATTTGTTTTTGGAGTATCACACACAAGGTGTCTAGTTATCATAGGCCCCACATATTCTGGATATTCTTTTTGGGTTACTTCATAGCACCGGTCTTTTGGAAGATAATTTTGAAAACATCCAACACAAAAACTTAGCTTATCTGCTGGAATTTTGATACCAGCTTCATTGATCCAACCAAACCATTTAGTATATGGCGAAGATTTGTTATATCCAATACAGTGTCTAGGTTCTCCTTTGGTGTTTGGGACATTGAGTCCAATGGGTTTGCATCCGTCGCCAAATTGTTCTTGGAAAGTGGTCATGGTTATTTACGGAAAATGGAGGCGGGTTAAAAAAAATCAAATTTTAATCCAGACCAAACCATGATAACTTTTGGATTGATGGGTTTGGATTAAATTAGAATAGTGTGTAAATTTGATATTCGTATACATTTATTTATTTAAAATAACATAATGGCGTTTTCAAACAAACAGGATAATAATGTTGGCTGGAGACCATGGGGAGTAAGTTGGAGGCGTCCCTATTTGGAAAATAGATACAAAGGGCTATACATAAAAAAATATATCTACTACGAATCAGAAAGGATGTTTAATACGTATTGTGAAATGTATGGTTTAGAAGGAACATGCAATCATCATGTATTGACCAATCTAATATACGATAGATATTCAGATGACCTATCCGAATTATTGTATTATTTGGATACATCATTAGCTATTTTAGACGATTCAATGCGTTGGGAATTGAAACCATTGAGAAAAACATATAAAAATGTAGGAGATATGACTGAAAGTATTAGATGTGAACTAGAGAGTCTATTATCTTAATAACCAGAATAATTAGATGATGATTTTATATTAATTATGGAACCCATACCTTTATGTTTTTCACAATAATAGTATAATTTTGTCCCTAGGTTTTTTAAATTGATTGTTATAGTAGTGGTTTGTTCATCTGAAGTTACAACTACACCATCAGTATATGCTTCACCATTATTATGTATACCATCATTAGTTTTAGAAAATCTAAATGGATGATTTTTGTAGTCTTGATTGGGGATTTCAAAAATTAATGTATCAGTTTTTTTAGCATTAATTTTTTGTTGTTTTTTACCATCTATAACATATTTGTTACCATCTTGAAATCTCATAACAGTTACTTTATATATTTTTTTTATTCTAAGAAAATTAAATATTTTTTCCATTATATATTTTATTATATTTTTTTAAAATATTAAAATTTAAATTTGGGATTTTAAATTGATTATATAAAGAATTGGTTATCAATATAAATAAAACATGACTTATAGCATTTATGTTCCAAATATAGGAAAAATAACTTATTGTAAAGATTATCAATTATATGCATATCAACAGCTTAAAAAAAATGGTAGTAAAGAATATAATTATGATATGGATGACTACAAATTTAAATTAATATTAGACGATAATTATGATGTAGCAACTTTAATAAGAGATGATGGTAGTATAGGTGGATATATTGGATTGTATGAGATGTTATTAGTTTATTTAAAAGATAGAGGAAATTTAGAGGTTAGTTTTAAAACAATATTAGATAAATTATATACGTATAATTTTTTAAGTTTTAGTAATGATACTTTATTAAGAAATATACTAGATAATCCAGAAAAATTAAATTATGTATTGGATTCTACATTTATAGTGAAATCAGATAGATATAAAGATAGTGATGTTAAAAAACATATATCTAATAGGATACCAGTTTATTATGGAAAAGTAAAAGATAGTTATTATAATGAGATTGAGTTTAACAGTCTATTAGGTGGAATAACAAGTAATAGATTAGAACTATTGGATAGGTTAAATCCTATATATGTTGTTTGTGGTCCAATGATGTCATTAAATAGGGAATTTGATTTTTGTGGGATACATTGTTGGGGGCTAAATTTTGAGACCAAGACAACGCGAGATTATAATAGGTATATAAGTAAAGATGGTAGTAAACTAATAAATATAGATGAATTAGAATGGAGATTAAGGGATACGATAATGAGTATTTTTGTAGCATCGCAAAATTTTCATAAAGGGAACTATCATATATTAAGGATACCTTATATAGGTTTGGGATGTTATTTATCTGGAATAAATAATTTTATGATAAGGGATTGGATAAAACGGTTATTTTTTAGATTATTAAAGGAGGAAACCAATAAAAATAAGAATATCCATGTAGTGATATGTAATCCAGACCAATCTTTTAACAAAACGATATTAGATATAGAGGATGAGTATGAAAACAATAATTATTTTAATTTTGATAAGGATTTGTTTAAATTAAATTTAGTTAGAACCAGTTGGGTAAATGCGTGGGATTCTCATAGTTTTATAGGTAATGGTGGAAGTCAAGATGCTTCGATAGATGGTTGGTTTGTTAGTGGTTTAGGGCCAAATAATGAGATAGAGAATGCGAGTTATCTACATAATATAGTGTTATTTTCAGAGTATAAAAATAAAATACTAAGTATTAATTAATGAGTATAAATTCTAGTAACTATATAGATTATTATAATTCAACAGATTACTATAATTCAACAGATTACTATAATAATAATGTAAATAGAAAAAAGTTAGTAATAATTATAATTAGTAGTTTATTAATGTTGTGGTCATTTTTAGGAGTTTTATTTTTTATGGTATCAAAGCCAAGATGGTTAGATTTTGAATTAAAAAGAAAAGAGAGATTAAACAGTGATGAGGAAATATTACTATAAAAATAAACACAATAGTTCTCTTTCACCATTACCAGTTATATGTCCATAATGTTCTGGACCTAATGTATTATTATTATTTATATTCCACATAGCCAATGCGCCATAAGTATCCAAATTTTCCGACCATAGATTTTCTGTTACAAGTTTGTTTTCTACATAAAATTGGTCTTTAATAGATTTATCTTTTTTAAGATATATAATTATAGTAATTTGGCAACCATCACTATGAGAAGATATTTTGTAATTATTTTTAATCCAATATTTAATATAATGGTAGGTATTTCCATTATTAGATATAGGGATATGTAAATTTGTTAATTTGAATATTTTTTGGATAGTATTAAATGGTATTTCTATTTTTTTTCGATTACAAGATGAGTCATATTGTTCCCAATTATTATATTTTTTAGATAGTGTGTGTGTAAGAATAGATTTAGGAATATGGAATGTTGTATATGGCATGTTATTTATAAGTGTCAGGACTGAAACTGTAATCAATTTTTTGTTTAAGTATTATTGTTAAAAATAAAAATATATAATATAATATTAATATATATATGGTAGATATTGATAATAAGTCAGTAGGGAGTTATATAAATGATACGGGAGAGTATAATTCGAAATCTACAAATAATAATCATTATGAATCGGCAAAAAAAAATTATAAACGAGAGGAATTTAAAATCTATAAAGATGCAATATTTGATATACTAAAACAAGTATATCCAAAATTTAATGAGTATTTAGAGGAGGATAATAATATAAATTTAGAAAAATTATTTAAGGAACGGTTTTCAAAAAGTAAAACAATAGATGATGATATGTTAGATGATTTGTATAATATATTTAAAAATATAGTAAAAGATGGTTCTATAAGTGATTATTTTCCAGAAATATTAAATTATATACATGAGAATCGTGAGATGATTAAAAATAAATCTAGTTTATCAATATTAAATAAAATAGTAGAAATATTTGAGAATGATGATAATTATATAAAAAGTAGAAATACGAGGTCATTATTTGAAGATAGTAGTAATATAAGGTCATTAAAAGATTTATTTAGTGATTTATATAATTTTTTGTATTTAAATAATAAAAATTTAGCGTTAGACAAAACATTAAATAATATTTATGATAGATTAATAGTGTGTTTACATGAAAACAGGAGCCAGATATCATTACGGTTGGTTCCACATTTTAAAAATATACTAAGATTAGAACCAATAGAGAAGTCTAATATAATAGATATTTATGAAACAGTAGATAATAGATATAAGTCAAAATATGATTTATTAATAATAGATAATATATTAAGTTTATTAAATATGGGTATAATAGCTTATAGAACAAATGATTATAGTCAGTTTAATTTTATAAACAATATAAAAAATATAAAAATGGACATAAATTCTAAAGGAGCTTTAAATTTTATACATACTAATTCCAATAATTTATTAAATAAAAATGTTCCTAATAGTAATTTAGTATTAATTGCATCAGATTATATGTTAAATACTATAGTAAAATCTAACAAGATGAAAAATGATGCTACGAAAGGAATAGTATTTGCTACATTGCTATCATTAATGGAGCCAACAACGTTTAATAGATTTGCTTATACAGTTCAACGAGATATAAGAAAATGTAATAATCCATTAGCAACTTATATTAAAGAGGTTTTGTTTATACCAGATACAAGTCAAGATGATAAATTAGCAGGTTCTAGAATACGTAGTAGAGTAGGAAGGAATAGTTTTTCAGTCCCAATAAGAAAAAAAGTAATAAAAGATTTATTAACTTATGTAGAGGGCAATTATGATATATCCAAACATTTAGAATTAGCAGTAAAGGCGGTAAGAAGTAATATATCTACAAAAACAATTGTGCAACAATAGATTTTTTTTTATAATAAATTTATTATAAAAAAAAATAAGTAGCCCCCAGCAAGATTTGAACTTGCGACCTACAGTTTACAAGACTGTCGCTCTACCACTGAGCTATACGGGCTTTAAAGGTGCCGTGAACTGGGTTCGAACCAGTGACCTTTAGATCTTCAGTCTAACGCTCTCCCAACTGAGCTATCACGGCTATATAAAGTATAAATGGGATATGAACCAGGGACCAGTCGTTCTGCAGTCGAATGCTCAATCACCCATATTGTCTATAATGTTAGTCTGGCTCATCAGTGTCGGGAGACCAATTCCCAACAGATTTTTCTAATAACCATCGTAATTAGAAAAATTTCCCCAAAAAAAAATACTCCCACTGGGACTTGAACCCAGGATCTTCGCGTTATTAGCACGACGCCTTAACCAATTTGGCCACAGGAGTTTAATAGTCAATTTTTTGGTATAGGATGACCAATCCTTATTTTAGATAACATTTTCTAAAAGATAACATTATCCCTATAAAACTTACCAATAGTTTTATAGTTTTCATAATCTTGATTTTTTTTAACGCTGTATGTAGTCAAATGTTCTATACTGACTACAGTTATAATACTTACCTTAGTTCTAACAGAATACAATCATCTAAATCGCCCGGAATCGAACCAGTATAAAGGAAGACACTTCCTACAACCCCAGGTTGTTAACGATTTATAAATAATTGCATTCTTTAGTATGTCCCAAATGGGGTTCGAACCCATGACCTTTTGCGTGTAAAGCAAACGTGATAACCAACTACACTATCGGGACACTACACTGTTATAAACTTATTCAGTAAACAATTAAATATTTTTATATTAGATTAGCCTCTAAATATAATTGTATATTCGCTTATATCTAATATACTATCAATATATATATATATTATATATACATGTATATATTTGCTGTTTGTTTACTTTATTAGGTCCCACGGAGATTCGAACTCCGGTTCCGAGATTCAAAGTCTCGTGTGATAACCAACTACACTATGGGACCAAAAAGGTGGCGACCAGAACAGGATTCGAACCTGCGCGGGCAGAGCCCAATGGATTAGCAGTCCATCGCCTTAACCACTCGGCCATCTGGTCTTTGATTCTGATTAGAGATCTCGTCTTTCACGATAGTCATATTGTCTCTCCAAAATGTCCATCTGTCTTTCCAGATTTGTCAACTAAGGTTAAAATAAACACCTTGGTAATTATAAATATAAGAATTATAGATGCTGTGTCTAATCATTTGGTTTATTTATATAACTCGATAATAGTTATATAACAGATGAGGTATATTTACGTGAAACATATATATTTACTCGAAATATAGCCAATCGATTGGTCTGGCTCATCAGTGCCAGGGAAACCACCCCTGACAGACACACTCAGATATAAATAGAATGTGTTTCGCCATCTCCCCCACAGGGAATCCTAAACCACAAGACTATGGGGGATTTTTGTGAAGCCTCCTGCGGGACTCGAACCCGCGACCCCCAGATTACTCACCATAAGGTGTATTTAATAAGAGTCTGGTGCTACTACCAAACTGAGCTAAGAAGGCTTACTAGCAGGAGTAGGTTTCGATCCTACGACCTTTGGGTTATGGGCCCAACACGCTTCCACTGCGCCACCCTGCTTTTTAAATGGTCTGTCTCATCAGTGCAGGGAGACCATCCCCTACAGATTCTTCTAATAACCATCGTAATTAGAAGAATTTCGACATTTATAATAATAATATGAGTCACCCGAGAATCGAACTCGGCTCTAATGCTTGGAAGGCATCAATCATAACCACTAGACCAGCGACCCTTAATATAAATAGTATACCCCCTGTGGGGATCGAACCCACAATCTTCCGCTTAGAAGGCGGACGCCTTAGCCATTTGGCCAAGGGGGCTTAACAGTTTTCCGGTGAAGTTTAACCTAAACTACTTCAAAGGTATTCATAAAAGTTGAATTGGTTTTTAATTGCTGGAAGAAAACTTAAAACGCCCCGGGAGAGTTTCGATCTCTCTACCTTTCGATTAACAGTCGAATGCTCTACCGATTGAGCTACCAGGGCATATTGGTGTCATTTAATGTCTGACCCAACGACAAATGATACTACGAAGGATTCGAACCTCCAATCTCCGATTCAGAAAATATCGGGGCTTTGCCATTAAGCTAGCAGTATTATTTAGATCTCGCGAACTGGATTCGAACCAATGACCTGGGGAAAATTATAAACAACTACAATCCCTCGCTCTACCAACTGAGCTACCGCGAGTTATAAAATAAAATATTTATAGCCTCATGCGGGGCTCGAACCCGCGACCCTCAGATTGCTTATCCTTATAGGATTAAAAGTCTGATGCTCTGCCAAGCTGAGCTAACAAGGCTTGTTTCTAGAAACATGGGTGAAAGTTTAACCTATACAACCTCCAAGGTATTCATAAAAATTGAAAATTTTTTAGAATTGCTGTATGTTTCTATCAGTTGCTCCTACTGGGGTTCGAACCCAGGACCTCCGCGTTATAAGCACGGCGCCTTAACCAACTGGGCCATAGGAGCATTTAATTATTGGTCTGGCTCATCAGTGCAGGGAGACCATCCCCTACAGACTCACTCCGTCCAGTGAGTTTCGCCACATATGTCACCAGCAGGGTTCGAACCTGCGCATCCGAAGATAGTGGGTCTTAAATCCACCGCCTTAGACCACTCGGCCATGGTGACTGTTTCAGTTTCCTAGGTTGGAAGTTTAACCTATACAACCTCCAAGGTTTTCATAAAAGTTGAAGTTTTTTAGAATAGCTGTAAGGAAACTTTATAAGCCTCGTGCGGGGCTCGAACCCGCGACCCTCAGATTACTTATCCTTATAGGATTAAAAGTCTGATGCTCTGCCAAACTGAGCTAACAAGGCTGTTTACCAATACCCCCTGTGGGGGTCGAACCCACAATCTTCCGCTTAGAAGGCGGACGCCTTAGCCATTTGGCCAAGGGGGCATGTTTTCAGATTAGAGATCTCGTCTTTCACGATAGTCATCCTGTCTTTCCAGAATTGTCCACCCGTCTTTCCTGGTTGTCAACCAACTAAAACAATTAAGTCTTAATCAGTAATTAATAATTATTTATTATTGAATTGCTGTGTCTAATCAGTTTGGTCTGGCTCATCAGTGCAGGGAGACCATCCCCTACAGACTCATTCCATCCAATGAGTTTCGCCATATGTCACCAGCAGGGTTCGAACCTGCGCATCCGAAGATAGTGGGTCTTAAATCCACCGCCTTAGACCACTCGGCCATGGTGACTTTTCGGTTTTCTTGATTGAAAGTTTAACCTATACAACCTCCAAGGTTTTTTTGAATAAAAGTCAAAGTTTGATTTTTGGGATAGCTGTAAGAAAACCTAGAACGCCCCGGGAGAGTTTCGATCTCTCTACCTTTCGATTAACAGTCGAATGCTCTTCCGATTGAGCTACCAGGGCATATGATTCTAGAAACATGGGTGAAAGTTTAACCTATACAACCTTCAAGGTATTCATAAAAATTTTTAGAATTGCTGTGTGTTTCTATTAGTTGCTCCTACTGGGGTTCGAACCCAGGATCTCCGCGTTATAAGCACGGCGCCTTAACCAACTGGGCCATAGGAGCATTTATTTGTTAATTAGTTTGGTATTAACTTACTTAAAACCTCCTTATATTGTTTTGAAACATAATCAAATTTTTTTTCAGTATTTACCAATACTAACAACTTATATGGAGTTGAGAGGCATCGAACCTCCTTCCTCTTAAAAACGAGCGCTCTACCATTTGAGCTACAACCCCTTACTTATAAATATACTATATCATATAGTATCTAATAATTAATCTGTTAATTAGCCTTATCCAAACTAATTAACCTATATATACAATAATTACGATATTATATATATAACTAATCCATAATCAATATGGATTATTGTTTTTTTTATAACCTACACCTACACCTACACCTACACCTACACCTACACCTACACCTAAAAAGCGCGTTCTAACCGCCACACAGTGACTGTCCCAATAATTGTCCTAAAATCTATATTCTACCCCCCATTTTTTTGTTTTTAATATAAACTATTTCCATTTATTATTATATAAATAAATAATATTGAATAATTGCTGTTAGGAAATATTATATGGGCTACCCCATCCACACTAATCTAGGTTAAATTATCTTTAAGTAAATATAGTTTTAAATAATTGGATATAGTCTTTAAGTATGTTGGTGTTATTAAGATAAATACCCGGTATTAGCATAGATTATTTTTTTCAGAATTAAACGCATTATCTATCATTATAAATAAATCTATTATCCCTATATTTAATTTACTAAACGATATCAATGCACCTAATGTTATAAAAGCCTTATTTATTAACATATATTCTAATGGTATCTCATTCCAACCTATATCATTACTTAACTTTTCAAATGTATAGACATTTTCTAACATATAATCTTTAAACATACATTGTGCATATCTTATTTTTAATTTATCTATGTCTTTTCCACTATTTTTTGACTTAAATCCCATCAAATCTAACGTTAATAATATCTCTGTTTCATTATTATATTTTAAAGCATACAATAACTTTTTCAAATATTCTATATTTTTTTTATCCAATCTACCTACTTGACCAAAATCTAATGGAATTAATAATGGTTTATTGTTTTCACGTTCTTGGACAAAAAAATTTCCTGGATGAGGGTCACTCGTAAATAATCCTACCAAAAATATTTGATAATACATTAATTCCATCACTTTTCCAAATAAATACATATTAACTCCTACATTATCCTTCTTAATATAATTGATTAATGACTCACCATTTATAAACTCTAAACATAAAACTTTTGGTGTAGATAATTCTAGATAAATCTTTGGAAAGTATATACCCTCTAAATTTATCTTTTTTTTTAATTCAAGCATTATCCTACCCTCGTCTAAAAAATTAAATTCTGTTAATGTTATTCTACTAAAATCTCTCATTAATTGTTTTAGACCTGGTAATCCTACCTTTATTGCCATATTTATAACAAATAAATCTCCCTTTGTATTCTCTTTAACTTGAGGCTTTAAAACCTTCAATACAACATCTTCACCTTTATAAACCGCCTTATATACCTGTCCCAACGATGCTGATCCTAATGGGGTTTTTGCTATGAAATCTAATTTACTAAAAATTGTCTGTTTTTTTAATAGTGCTTCTATATTTTTATAATTAACTGGTTTTACATTTTCTAATAACGGCTCCAGACGTCGTTGGTATATTTCTGGAAATATATCTTCACTATTACAAAATTGTTGACCCAATTTTACATATATACCACCTAAATTATTACATACTTTTAGTAATGTTTTTGAATGTTTTTCATGCAATTTGTCCATTGATTTACTCTTATTTCTAAATTTATATCCCAATATCATCGGAATTGTTTTATAAAAAAAATAAGTTGACCTACATATCGTTTTACCATAGCCTATATATAAAGGAGCACCTCCTAATAATAATAATCTCTTATTTTTTTTTTTTATACTATCTAATAGTTTTAATATTATAGTTGACAATAATAAAATATTTTTAGCCCTCATTACTATATACAAATATTAATTTTACATACAAGCGATTGATGTATTATTTCCTGAAATACCCATATTCATCATCGCATTAGGAACCTTGGTAGCATTAGGAACCCTGGTAGCCTGAGGAACCCTGGTAGCATTAGGAACCCTGGTAGCCTGAGGAACCCTGGTAGCATTAGGAACCCTGGTAGCCTGAGGAACCCTGGTAGCATTAGGAACCCTGGTAGCCTGAGGAACCCTCGACTTTATCGATTTCTTGACTCTGAATTTTTTCCTTGTCCCACTTTTACTATCAACATTACTGTATACTATTCTCTCTCCTCCTACCACCGGCATCCAATGTCCACCTGTTCCAACTATCAATCTTACCCCATTCTGATTTCTAAACTTATCATGTTCTCTTTTAGGTAATAGCCTATAAATATCCTCAATGGTATACACTTTACCACCTTTTGCTCCTCTATCATGTATAATAAATGGAATATCTATACCCATATCCTTTAACATATCAAACATCAATACAGGAGAAGCCCAATCGCTTCCTGCCCAATTCCTAAAATCAGAATCCTTTGGATAAGGATATCCCCGCTCTCGTGCCCACTCCATATATCTGGACATAAATTTCCTCCCACCATTCTTTTTGCCAGATAACAAATACTCCAAAGAATGAACCGCGCAATATCCACCCCCACCAGACTCAACCACTCCAAAGTTGTTCATTTCCTGTTGTAGAATCGGTTCTAATCTCTCTATAGAAATCCTAAAACATCAAATTTTTTCCTAACAACCATTAAACCCAACCAAAATAATTTCTATATCTATAGTATATCTAATGGGAAAATATCTTTTAGACCAATATACCTATCTCCATTTTGCTACAGGAATTATAGCATATTTTTGGGGACTACCTTTAAAAACTAGTATTATCCTTCACACTATATTTGAAATATTAGAAAATACAAGTATGGGAATTTTTATCATTAACAATTATATACCAGTATGGCCTGGTCAAAAACTTAAATCTGACACCCATATTAATATTTTAGGCGATACCATTGGTTTTATTATGGGCTGGACCTCGGCATACTATTTAGATAAATTAGGAACAAAACTAAATTGGTATCTACCCCACATTAATAATTAATATCTATATAAAAAAATAACTAACTATTAACAACACTATTTATGATTTAACAGACTATATACAAGAACATCCTGTTGGAGAATAATTAATAGAAGACTTTATTGGTAAAGATGCTACTAAAGCATATTATTTAGGACATTCTAAAGACGCTGACCAAATGTTTGAGAAATTTAAAATTGGCACTATAAATAGAACTAATAATTATATGGTTTATTACTATATTATCCTAATTATTATAACAATATTTTTTAGCATATTCTTATTTTATTTAGATTTAAATTTTGATATAAAATTACAGTTCAATAATTGTATTAATCTCTAATATGCACAAAAATCTTCTTAAAATTATCCATAAAACTGTCCTAAATAGGTCTACTAAATATAATTATAATGAAATACCTAAAATCTTACCTAGTTTATATAAACAAAAACCAACAAAAACAGAACTAAACCTGGATTATTCTAAATTATCTACTCATTTTTCCCATCCAGTATTTATAGATTTTATTCCAAACTATAAGGATATGTCCGAAAATATGACAAAGTCGTGGCTAAATTTGTATATTAATAGAAACAACTAATATCCAAATTTTTATTGAAAATTTTTTATCCAAGAAGTTGTGCAATGGTCCTTTACGTATTTATGTATATCTTCACTATATGTTAATTTATTTATCTTACACCATCTTTTAAACATTCTCACACCTGTAGTATGTAACATATACCTTATCTTCCATTTTTTATAAATATCTAATTTAGACTTTGCTAATGTTTCATCTATAGAATAATTTATTAATCCCATTAATACACCTTTAGGAAATCCCATTAAAGCATTGTTTAATTCCCATTTCTCTGTTTTAGGATCCTGCCATTTGTTTAATATATAATCCTGGCTATCTACATAATTTCTAAAATGTTTATCACCATAATTTGTCAATGAAATATCTAAGTCTATATAAATACCCCCCTCTTTCTCTAAAACTAAATATCTACTAAAATCAATTCTTTGCCATTTATATCTTAAACTATTATAAAATTTTTTTATATCACCTGATAAATAAGGCTCTACATCTTTCGCGGTGTAAAATTTATACCTATACCCATTTCGTTTACACCAATTTTTCCATTTTTTACTATTACTTAAATATAATGGAAAATCTTTAATATTTTCTCCAGTTTCTCCTAAAAACATTTGATGTATTATTTTTGGAATCATCGTATTATAGTTATAGAGATAAATTTGAAATTAATATTTTTTTAATTTTAAATATATTATCCTAATATGTGTGAAGCAATTACACAAAAAGACCTTGAAACTTTTGCTGATGAACTAAAAGATTTAGATGAAGATACTAAAATAGAAAAAAAAAAAAAAAAAGATTTTTATGAAATACTTTTAAGAGAAAGTCGTTTAGCTATAGGATATATTCATTTTTCCACAAAAATTAATGATGCATGGATTGCTACCTCATGGAACAGAAAAGATAATAAAGCTGACAAACAGTTTAAGGACTATCTTGATAGTGAAAAACTTGGTTATCATAAATGCCCTACTTGTGCGGAATATCATCCAAAAGGAACACCTCAAGGTCGAAAACAAGTAACACGAAGAGCAAAACATTTATATAAAAATAGTTTTAAACAAGAATTATTATATTATATTAAAAAAGCTAAAAAATTTTATAAAAAATAAATTAATAATTATAGAGATTTTATTAATTTATTTTTTATAAAATTGTAAATAAAGAGCACCCAATGATAAAAATATATATAATAATGGTAACATATCTAACTTTATATCTATATACATATCATTATCTAATTTGTAATTTAACATCATATACTGTAACGAACTAATCAATATCATTAATATCCCAAAACTAAATATCCAACCCCTTTTAAATGTCCCAGCTATTCCAGCTATCCCAAATCCTGTTCTCATATAAGCTAAATAGGTTCTCTGATTTGCTAATTTTGTTACATAAATTGCTAAGTCTTTTCTCATATATATACAATAATATAAATTTGAATACTAATTTAAAATAATCACTATATTAAATTAATATGTTCCATAAATACGATATTATCCAATATAAAAATAATATAGTTACATATAGATTTGACAATAATTCTAATAAAACAATTACTATTGATTTAATAGAATTTCCTAATTATGAACCATGCTACAATTATTATTTTAAAGATGTAAATCAATTAGAAAAAATTCCAGAATCAAATGGATATTTGACTATAGAAAAAAATAATATCAAATACCATAAATGTTATCAACACCAATTTGATAAATTTCATAAACGTTATCCAAATCATTGTAATGGATTATTATATAGACATCTAGAAACACAATATAAAAAACTATTTCAATAAATTCGTTTTTCCTGGATTATTTAAAAAATTAAAATAACCACTCCTTAATAAATTTTTAAATTTTTTTTTCCTATCATTTATCTGAATATTTTTATTGGAAATATAATGTCCACAAAAAGGATCATCTGTATATACATCTTTCATACAAAATTTCAATTGAGTATCTCTATCAGGAAGTTTTCCCAATTTATATTTATAAATTGTTTCTGAAAAATAAATATCTTCAGGTTTTTCTAAATCTAATTTCCCATTTATCCGTTTCGTATAGTTTTTATTAAATTTTACCGTTTCTAAACATTTTAATAATACCGATTTTGTTCTTAATGTTATACTTCCTGAACTAAAACCTTCTGCATATTTCCATTCTTTAGGAAAAGGTGGTCCAATAAAATCATATTTTAGAAAATCATTAATATTATTTTTATATACTATTGTATCTTCTGACCATAAAAATAATTTTTCTCCTTTAAACATTTCCCAAAATTCTTTAGAACCTAAATAATTATTATAACTAACTAAATCTAAATTTTTAACATCTAATTTTATTACCTTTATTCTAGATGAAATTAAACGACACATATCATTCATATAATCATAATTATCTAAACCTGTTACAATTGTATGGCTCCAATAACTATCAAATCTATTTATTATATTTCTTAATAAAAATTCGATATGTCCTAGTTTTTTTGTTGTAAAGTGCACTGTTTCATAATATGAATCAATACTAAAATCTTTTATAGCTATATTTCTAAGTTTAGGAAGTAAATCTAAACAATCTTTTTTAAATTTATTATGCATATTGTATGTTCTTTTATTATTGTATTTTACAATTTTTTTAGTAAGTAAAACTGATAATAAACCAGATACACCCACCAATTCCTTAATATTATTTGGCATATATTATATAATATATAATATAATTATTATAAAAATAATTTAAAATGAAAATGATGAACTTAACGATAAAACTTCTTTATTTCCTATCCTATTTATATTAGATAAATTTTGTGATTTAAATTCTAGATTAAATCCTTTTATACTAAAACCTGCAAAAATAGTATTTATCTTAGTATTTGCTGTTGCAAGATTAGATGATTTATATCTACTATATCCTAAATCTATATTTTCACCCAATTGTAATAGTAATCCAATTTTATAAAATGATGAATCAACACCAGTAACTTCATAATCAATATCACCACGTCTATATGATAAAGTCGATTCAACATTCATATTACCAAATAAATAATAGTAATTATAATTACGTTTTAAAAAAATATTCCAAGTATTTAAATCTATTCTATTTCCTATAGTATCTGTATTACTATCGAGCTTTCCTAAATCATACGATATACCATATAAGAATGGTAAACGATTGAGTGTTTGTGTAGCATAACCGAAAGTATAAAATGTGCCTAATACCTCATCCTTACCAGTTGATATTAAACTCGTTCCACTATTATTTACTATATCTAAAATATTATTATTTGTAATTAATGAAGATATACCTATATTAACTGCACCTTTCCTACCTCGATAAATTACATTAAAATCTGCATTTACTCCATTTTCCTGTGCATCATTATCAAAAAAATAAGACCCTATACCATTTTCTAAGACAAATTCATTTATTTTTTGATTAGTAATAGAAATATCTGATGATTTTGAATAACATGCATTTAACATTAGCCCATTTTTTTTAGGTTCCGAAAGTCTACATAAACTTACTTTTGCATTACTTATACCATTACTATCTCCATTTATATTGTAATATGTAGAAATACCCTTTTTATATTGATTTTCTGTAGAAAAATTTAATTTAGGATTTACACCTAATCTTAATAGATTACTACCTGTATTAGCCCCACCTGACATGGTTTTTAGTTGTAGTTTAACACCTGGACTTAATTCTCCTTTGGCATCCACTAACTCCATAAATTTTTCTTGTAAAAAAGTATTAATAGTCATATATTATATACAAATATAATATATCAATTTTTCTAAAAAATAAATTTCTAATTATATATTATCAATGATAAGCATAATAAAACGTAAATTACCAAATATATATATTATAATAGTTGCTGTTTCTATTGCTATGTGGTTTCAGGGAATAAATTTTATCATAAATACATATGTCAAACCCACATTTAAAAATGGCGTTATTTTATCTATAGTGTCATTACTAATATTTTATCTTGATGATGGAAATTTATCCGAATTATATAATTATAATCCCAATAAAGATAAATTAACCCGTCATGCTGCAGCTAATAATTTAGATTTTTAAAAATCAAAAACAATCGCTAAGTCCATATGACTTGAATCATTGTTCGCAGTAAAATTATCATTTTCTATTTGTGAATAATTAGCATTTACTACCATATTACGAAGCTTATAAACTATACCAAAACCAGTTAAATCCTCATCAGGTTGTCCACCAGTATTATTATCAATTTTCATAGATTGATATGATAAACTTAAACCATCATTTATCGCAAATCCTATAGAAAATGCTCGTTGGTCAATATCATTTGCTCTATCCAAATCAAAGTCTGTTGATTCAAAACCCAAACTTAATGGTCCATAATTATAAGACATATATATACCATCTGAATCACTATCTCCATAACTAACTAGATTCGTGCTTTCTCGTCCTAATTTTACTCCAATTACACCTGACCCCAATCTTTCTGAATTGTATTGTAATTCTATTTGTCCCCCTATATAGTTAGTAGTATTTTTAAGTGTATTTATTAATTGATTATTATTATTTGTATTAGTAGCATCGGCACTTGCCATGGTTTTTATATTATTAATACCCGATTTTACTACCAATCCAGTTGGATAGACTCTATTATACATTATACTTGTAAGATTAGTTTCTGAATCTGATGTAACTCCTGCACCATTTGTAGTAAATAAAGATTTAAACATATTTGGTAATCCTATTGTTCCAACAGAGATATTTGGAACGGTTTTTATTGTTAAATTAGTATTTTCATCTAATTCTAAAAAAGAACTATAACTATTAATATTATTTTCATCTATAGTTGCCGACAGTGTTATTTTTTTTTCGTTCTTTGGGAATCTTATAATACCTGAATATGCGAGTGATATTAAACCTAAGCTATCGACTCCTACGCCATCGGATGAATTTCCTGAACCACTATCTTCGTTTAATTTTAAACCGTAATTTCCTGAAAAACCAATATTATGTTCTATCATACTTTTTTCTATACTCATTATATATATAATAATAAAAAAAATATAAATGTATTAATTAATTATAAAAATAATTATAAATATAATAATTATTTTTATAATTAATAGACTGTTCCATCTGAATTCCACAATGGGACTACACCTCCTACAGAATCTGTTTCATTGACTATAGCATTTGTTTGGTTAACATATTGGAGTTCCCCTCCCAATGTTGGAATATTTAGAGCTGTATCTGGACACGCTGATGGATGAGTCAGATTTGGCGACATATGATTGTAATAGTTCTGCCATTGCATAACTGTATCAGAAAGATTAGAAACATTGTTGCTCAACATCCAAGAATAATTCTGATAACTTTCTAGACTTGTCTTAAGATTGCCTATTTCAACATTTTTCTCTCTAATGATATTAATAAGTCGTGTGGCCTTTGCATCCTTTCTAATAATAACTTTTTCCTTTCTGGCAACTTCTAGTTTCAGTTGGTCATTGGTCACAACCTTTTCCGAATCATCAAACGCACCACTACTCTCAAGAACCGAAGCCGTGGTATCTGCACCACTTTCAATTGCTTTCTGAACATCCTCCAAATCAGAATATTTACTATGAATAGTATCATACTCACTTACCCAATGGTCTCTGCTCTTAATTAGCTCTTGTCTAATATTTTCGTGTTGTTGAATCTCCCGAGATCTATTCTTCAATTCTAGAGTCTGTTGGGAAATTTTGTCAGCCCTATTATCGAGTTCCTTTTCTAGTTGTTTTACACGGATTTGAAGTAGTTCAAAATCACTATAATTTTTATCAACTTCCTGTTTAGGAAGAATCTCAGTTTTACTAGAGTGTTCTACCCAAACTCCATCTTCAACCATATCCATAACCCTTTCACCATCAAAATATCCTATATTTTCTCCAGTAATAGTATCATACAAAAATCCTTCTGAGTCTTTTAGATAGTGGGTTCCATTATGTTCCCAATAATTTATGTCTTTCCCAGCATCCATATTTCCATCTTCCTCATGAATAGTATTCAGCCCATCATGACTAACATCCATGGGATAGGGTGAACTAGACGGCGATGGAGATGGACTTTCCATCTGTGCTTTTGCTTGTGAACGAGTGACTGGCATTTCTTTATAATATATACCGAGACAAATTTTCGCTTGTCAAAATTTTTTTAAATCTATAAAAATAAATAAAAATAAAATAAAGTATTTAATTTTTGGCACCGATATTATAATTTACCAGTCATCATAACCATACCCATGGTCGCAAAGCCTCATCTTCAGAAATGAAACCACTTCATCTACAATAGGATTATAATCCCTATTATCTTCATATGTGTTACCCTCAATAGGATAGACTACACACGTTGAGGTAATCAGATACCTTGGCTCAAGGTCATATCCACCATCGTATCTAGGAAAACACTGATTCACCAGCGCATATTCATCATACTCACACTCAACCCTATGAATACGTTCCGGGGCTTCTCCATAATAAATCAGGTCACGTTCATGGTCGATTGCGTCAGGGATACTGTCTACCTGTCGCGCATAGACTATGTCGTCCTTGCAATCACAACTACAAGAATCATTGTCTACAGTAATTCGATGATACTCTATCATACCCTCCGGACAGTTAACAACACTGTCCGTCCAGAGCTTCCAGGCCTCCTGACTATACCACTTGCCATCATTCGGGTCTTGTTCGCATCCCAGTGTAAAAACACCCGTCTGCGCACAATGCTTCCCATACTTCTGCAGATTAGTGTGAGCTCGCTGCCGCTCTGCTAGCTGTGCTTCCGTTTCTGGAACGTTTCCTAGTTCCAGAAGAGCCTGTGCTGCATCATGATCATCTATAGTCATAGTAACCTTATTCTCAACATGATAACCCTCATCTCCCCAAGAGTTACCCTGTGGTTCAGGTCCCCAAGAGTTACCCTGTGGTTCAGGTCCCCAAGAGTTACCCTGTTCCTCATCTCCAGGTTCATCTCCCCAGGAATCAACCACAGTCATCTCAGAATCGTTAATGGTCTCCTCAAAAGAAACACGCTTATTATGCTCTGGAATATGGGGAATGTCGCTGATGTTGTGACCCATAGAACAGGGTTCAGCAGATGTATGTTCGTTATTTGCACCACGGGAACCTCCAAACTTAGCCGGTAGATACTCGGTCTGGTCAGAAAAACGGAGAGGAGCGCGGACAGAACGTCGGGAACGAGTCGTGGTTGGCATGTTTGGATTTGTATCTCAAATCGATAAAAAATATACTTAATCAAATTTATATACCAATATTTTAATAAATATAGTCTCTAACAAGCTGTAAGCCATTTTCCCTTCTCCCAATTTTCAATATCTGCGTTTGTCGTTTTTTCTATAATAGTCTTAGTCGTATTAATGTCATTCTTAATTTCCACCGTTTGTTTTGGACAATCCATCTTTATATATATATTATTTAAAGAAATTTTTTTCAAATTTAAACCCGATGTGCCACACCAAAATTTACCATATTATCCTCATCCGAACTATAACCTCCATTGAAAGGACATGATTCCTCCCTAACTGCCTGACTATAAGAAGCCTCACGCTCACCCGTTGTAGCAGACCGCATCAAATCACTTGTTCCCCTTAGTGCCGCTGTCGCCGACATACCAGTTGTCCCAACGGTCAAGGACCTATCAACACTAAAACCAAAATTGGAACCGGTGTGAACAGCATCCTGATTAGCCGCCAAAAACATACCTACTCCACCTTCTTTTTCAAATACCTTCATCTTCCTATTAAGGTCCCTAGAACTGAATTTGGAAGCGTTATCGTATCCATCTGTAAACAGCGCAAACACCATAACCAAACTATTTGTATCCAAAAGACTTGCTACCTCCTTATTTGCCTTTGCCCTAAACCGATTCGCCTTTTCCATAAGCGAATCAATCGACGCCATAGCAGTATCAATAAGCCTGGTGCAGTTTCGTGGCTTCATCCAATCATTAAGTTCTGCCAAATTAGGCAATTGAGCAGTTCCCAAATCGCTACAAGTAAATGGTTGCTCTGATACATCATCAAATGTAGTCAGCGTAAATTGTGTAGGAATACCTGACTTCCTAGCCTGTTCCATCTGTTCCCCAATAAGTTTGTTACTTGGAGTTGCAGCTCCCCAACGACCATAACTTGACATAGACCCCGAACGGTCTACTACATAATCCATAAATGCAACCTGTGGAGGGGCCGCTGGTCGCTTACCATCGGTAGTGCGTTTGACGTGCTGAAGACAAGAAAGAGTCATGGTTGGTTTCGAAATGAGTTGATATCCCAATTAGAAAAAAATAAATTATCAAATTTTTTCAAATCTAACCTTCTATTTTAGAGCCCAACAACAATCTAGAAATTTATAAAGCTCTATTTAATAAAATACCATATACCTGACTTTCTTGCAAAATCAATTTATCATTATCTGACCCATAACTTGACCTAGAAAACAAAGAAGAGACCATAGAAGGAACCGGTTGTCGCTTCCCATAATTTGTGCGCTTTACGTTTTTAGACAAGAAAGAGTCATAGATGGTCGAAATGAAACTTATATCCTAATTGGAAAACCCTGAATTATCAAATTTTGCAACCACCATCTCGCAATTTCTAAACTCTCTACCACATTTTAAAGCTCTATTTAATAAAATACCATAGTGATTTTGTGGTCTGCCAAATAGTTTGGAATGCCCTACTACTACTATATTACTATAATCTATTTCTAATATCCATTTCCAAAATTCACGTATTCTACATTGTGCACTATCATCAGTTTCATATGGTCTACTTTCCTTATAACCACCCTCATCTATATATGACCATAATTTATTGTTCTGCCACTTTTCTCCTAAATCATAATTCATTTCAGATAAATTCCAGTCTATCTTCTTTAAATCACTATTTCTCTCTAATCGTTTATCAAATTCTAAACCTACATCACCCCAACCACCCGTAACCTCTGCCAAAATATTTAATATTTTAATTTTTCTATTTGGAAATACTATACTTGCTGTTTCCATTGCCCGACTTAGTGGCGAGGATATAATCATATCATAACTATTAATATTAAGTTTACCCTTTAATAGACTTGCCTGTTCCCGCCCTAAATCCGTCAATGGAGAGTCTATTAAACTCTTATCTAATCTTTGTTCCGTTAATGTTCCCTTATAGGAATTTCCTATACTATTACCATGTCTTATAAAACTTATGGTTTTATTTTTTAATTTTCTATATTCTAAATCAGATAAAAAATATAATTCTGAACGTCTAATCTTATATGTATCTATATCCATATAAGAATAAACTATATAATAGCTTTATATATTTATCTAGGGATTATTTTTAAGTTCTTTTTTTTCAGCACGTCTTTTATAGAATCCCCGTTTGCATGCCTCACAATCTGCTATAATATCCAAAGAGTGTTTAATATCAACATTATTATATTCTCTATAATCCTTATTTAATGATTTTGTATCTAAACTCATTGGCGGATCCTTTTGTGTTGGAGCTAATGGTGTTTTTATAGCCATATTTTTTAATCCCATATTATAAAAATTCTCTAATCTAGTATATTTTCCTTTATATTTAGATGTATTTTCATAATTAGGTCGCATAAACTGAAGTCCGGAACGCAAATAGTCTGAATTCACAAAATCCATTATATTAATAATATTTATTTTTTTATATATATATATTCAAATTTATACAATATTACTATAAAATACCGGATTTACTAATTTAATATCTAATTCCATATTTGTGTCGGTCACTATAATATCTACATCATTTATTTTCCAATGTATTCCAGTATCATTATAAAATACTTCACTGTAACCATTTTTACTATGAATTTTACACAAATCAAAACTTATCCTTTCCATTATTACACTATAATTTCTTAAAAAACTTAATAGATTTTCAAATTCTCTAATCTTAACCCAGTTTGACAAATATTTAACATCTTCCAACAAATCCTTTTTTTCTAACTCCTGCTCCGTAATTCTCGCATTTTTGGCATCAAGTTGATTTCTCAAATATTCTATCTCTCGCATTGCCTCAAAATGAGTTTCAACAGAAGCCATTTTTATATTTAAAAAATCTCAATAAGATAAATCAATTTTTAATAACTATAATTATCTATATGTAAACTCTTTCCCCTTTCGTTTTCCTCTCTATACATTCCTAATGTAGCTAATCCATTTAATTTACACCTCTTAATTAACTCGTCTTGTGCCTTTATTATATTATTATCATCACCCCTCCATGCCATTAATACTGAATATTGTAACGCTCTGCCATAAGAAAATGATAAATACCAAGGCTTATGTCCTTTTTCTATATTCAATTTATGTAACGCTTCACTCGCCTGTTCCTCTGACATACCACCCGAAAGAAACATTATACCAGGAACAGCAACTGGAACTACTCTACGTAAAGTTCGAATAGTATAATAAGCTATATCATCTAGACTTTTGTTTTTATTATCTACACCTGGTCTAACCATATTTGGTTTTAACAATGTTGTCTCTAGATTAACCCGATGCTCCATTAATTTTCTATAAACTACCGATAAAACATTTTCTGTTACTTCACTACACTTTACTATATCATGAGCTCCTTCCATTAATATTTCAGGCTCAACTATTGGAACCAGTCCATTTTTTTGACATATAGAAGCATATCTTGCTAAAACTTCCGCATTCTGATTTATAGATAAATCACTTGGACAATTATTATCTATCTTCAAAACACTTCTCCATTTAGCAAATCTAGCACCTAAATTATAATATTCTTTACATCTATCCTCTAACCCATCTAAACCCTGTGAAACCGTTTCCCCATTTAAATATAAAGATCTTACTCCTTTGTCTAATTTTATTCCTAAAACAATATCACTATCTAATAAGGGTTTAACTAAATCTTTATTACGTAATGTTTCATCAAATGTTATTACACCTGATATATGATTATTTAATTTAGATGTAGTAAATAATAGTTTTCTATATCTTATTCTGTTTTCTAAATTATTTATTACATCTATTTGTGAAAATCTCTTTCCTATTGTCCCAGTGCTCTCATCTGCTGCCAATATACCTTTGCCTTTACTACATATTTTTACTATAGTTTCTAATAATTCTTTACTATAATCCATTATTTATAAATTATAATATATATTTTTAAAAATTTTTAGACACAAATACATTTGTTTGATTCTTCTATAAATACATCCTCCATCTCGTTATTACCTAATAATATATCGTCTTTGTTATAAAATATCTTACCTTCTATTTTTTCTTTATACTGTTTTTTCTTTAAATTATAATTCTTATATCTATTTTCGCTCTGCACCTCTTCTACATTAACTATTAATTCTGCCGCATCTGTCATAGATATTTTCCATCTTCTTGCTACTTTTTTTATAGATTCTAATCGTCTACCATAATATTGTGCCTCGATAATATAATTTCTAAAAACCATATATAATTAATAGAATTTATTTATTTATTTATTTGTCTCATTAATCTTTTATATAATTTTATCTAATAAAAAAAAAATCTATAAAAATTTTAAAATCGAGTAATTCTATAAAGGGGTAATAGGACATTTTTTTTTAATTTATTTCTTAATCTACAGCAACTCTATCTAGCACTCGTCCCACCAACTGCCCTTTGCTTCTGAGTGACCTGCCCAGCCACATTCATCCTCCACACGCAGGAACTCTTCATAGGCGTGATTCATCTCCAAAGCAGTAGTAGGTTTAGGACCATTAGGCAACACCGATGTAGTGAGGTCCACCATGAGTCGCTTTGGTGCTTGCGGTAGCGAAGAGCTTAGGTCCACCATCTTGGGACCAGAGGACGCCTTGGCTTTACGAGGCTGGATTCGGGGATGCCGCGCCTTCCTAGCGGACTCGTTCAGTGCCTCTACACCATCAGCGCTCCCCACCGACGTTGGCTTTGAACCCCAGGAATTGACCTTGGTCTTGGTAGAAGAACCCAGAGTTGGGAACGCGGACGTGGAATCCCGTGTGGCTACGTAGGCCGCGTGCTGTTCCCTAGACTTCATCTCTTGCTCCTCCTGGGCCCTCTGGTCCATCCATTTCTCCTGGCGCTTGTGCTGTTGCCCCTGTCGCTCTGCGATGTAGTCGTCCACCGCACTCCATGGAACCGCCTGGACACCGGAGACGTATTGCATGGCACCAGTATTGCGGTCCTTGCGATGGAATGGCTGGTAGAGCTTCTCACCCGTGGCGTCCACCTTCTGGGAGAGCTCCTCACGGATTTCCCACCTAATCTTCTGGGGAACCTCCGCGCTCGTTTTGGAAGCAATCGAATGCTTGGACCGCTTGGAGCCCTGGGAAAGGGCATCAAAAGCCACCTGCACCATGTTCTGGCGACTAGCTTCAACAAGCTCTTCCATGTCGTCGTCATCCTGTGGCGCAGCTTCAACGTCCACCGCCAATCCAGCAAATCCATTGGACCGTGGCCTAGACTCTGGTCGCTTCTCCACCTTGGGCTTCAGGAAGTCCCGAATGCGTTGGCCGATGTAGAGCTTGGCCCGTTCGCACGCCACCTGAGTATTGGCGGTAATCTCGAACTTGCCTGTGTCCCGGTTGAAGTGGATGTGGCAGTAGTCCCCAGCAGTCTCGCCTATCTGCTTGAGCCCACTACCACCACGACCAATCACGGCGCCTACTGCTAATGGTGGACAGCCTACCTGGAGCGACGGTCCAGGATTTGCCGTGCCATTGATAACAGCCCTGGCGCGTTCAGCCACCGCCTTAGCCGCACCCTGGACGTCGGCACCACTTCGACCCGAGATGTAGACCATGTCGCAATCTGTGACCCTGGTCTTGGTTTCCCGGCCCAGTCTGGAGTCGTAAACCTGGATGTAGAGTCCTGGAAACTTCCTGGTCAGCTCCTTGATGCCCGAACCACCCTTGCCCACGATGGCGCTGGCAGCCTTCCCAGCTTCTCCAACCGAGAAACCAAGGTTGGCGAGAGCAATGGAACCTTCGAAACGCTGAGCCATGATGTTTTTTGTAGGTTTTTTGGAGTTTTGTTGTAGTGTTGACTTGGAATAAGTTTGTCTGTTAGTTGCGAAAGTTGGTTGCTGAATGTGATGAGAATGTGAGGATGCTATAATCTTAGATGGACCCAATCTATCAAATTTTTTTTTACCCCCTTATAAAAACCGTTTAACAAAAATACCTATTTTATAAAGGCCTAAAAAAAAATATATCGATGCTTTTTTATAAAGGGGTAATAGGATATTTTTTTTTAATCTAAATCTAATCTAAGAATCTGGGAATCTAGTAACCCTCGTCGTTCCACCAATCGTCGTTGGCCGCCGGAGGCTCCCAATGTTCTTCCGCTGCCAGGAACTCTTCGTAGGCTTGGTCCATCTCGCTCAGGTCCAGCTGGCGCGGCCCAGACGGAAGTAGCGCCGTCGTAAGGTCCACCATTTGCCGCTTTGGGGCGATGGGGAGGACTACACCCAGGTCGACCATCTTGGGTCCCTCCCTCTTGGCTACCAGCTTGCGTCGGTGGAGTGTGGGATGGCGGGCCTTCTTAGCAGCTTCGTTCAGTGCCTCCACACCATCTGAGCTCCCAACCGACGTTGGCTTTGAACCCCAGCAACTGACCTTGGTCTTGCTGTCGGTAACAGAACCCAGAGTCGGGAATGCGGTAGTGGAATTCCGCGTGGCTAGGTAGGCCTCGCGCTGCTCCCTAGACTTCTTCTCCATGGAATCCTTCCCAAGCTGTTCCATCCGCTCATCGAACCGCTTTTGCTGGACCGCCTGTCGCTCCGCGATATAGTCGTCCACTGCCCTCCATGGAACCGCCTGCACACCAGAGACGTGTTGCATGGCACCTGTTTCACGGTCCTTCCGGTAGAATGGTTGGTAAAGCTTTTCGCCAGTCTTTGGGTCCACCTTCTTGGAGAGCTCCTCCCGGATTTCCCACCTAATCTTCTGGGGAACCTCCGCGCTCGTCTTGGAGGCAATCGAGTGCTTGGACCGCTCGGAGCCCTGGGAAAGAGCATCGTAGGCCGCTTCCACCATCTTTTGGCGACTGGCTTCCACAACCTCTTCCAGGTCGTCGTCATCCTGTGGCGCAGCTTCAACGTCCACCGCCAGACCCTCAAAGCCATTGGACCGTGGCCTAGACTCTGCCCGCTGCTCCACCTGGGGCTTCAGGAAATCCCGAATGCGCTGGCCGATGTAGAGCTTGGCCCGCCCACACGCGGCCTGGGTATTGGCTGTAATCTCGAACATGCCTGTCTCCCGGCTGAAGTGGATGTGACAGTAGTCCCCAGCAGTCTCTCCCATCTGCTTGAGTCCACTCCCACCACGACCAATCACGGCACCCACAGCGGCTGGCGGACAACCCACCTGGAGCGAGGGACCAGACTTGATAGTCCCATTGATGACACCACGCGCTCGCTCCGCCACCGCCTTAGCGGCGGCTTGGACGTCGGCACCACTTCGACCCGAGATGTAGACCATGTCACAATCAGTGACCCTGGTCTTGGTGTCCCGGCCCAACCTGGAATCGTAAACCTGGATGTAGAGTCCAGGAAACTTCTTGGTCAGTTCCTTGATGCCCGAGCCACCCTTGCCCACGATGGCGCCTGCCGCCTTCCCAGTCTCACCACCAGTGAACCCGAGGTTGGCAAGTGCAATGGAACCTTCGAAACGCTGAGCCATGATGTTTTTGTAGTTTTTCTGAGTTGTAGTTTTTCTGAGTTGTAGTTTTTTTTTGAGTTGGAATAAGTTTGTCTGTTAGTTGCGAAAGTTGGTTGCTGAATGTGATGAGAATGTGAGGATGCTATAATCTTAGCTGGACCAAACCTATCAAATTTTTTTCTACCCCTTTATAAAATCCCTTTTGTAAATAGAACCGTATTCTATTAAGGGGTAATAACATTTTTTTGTTCTATTAGGTTATTAATATAGTCTACCTAATCAAGGCCACGGCCTGCCTCATGTGGTAGGTGTATCCACGAGCACGCCCTTTAGCATGGGCACAGGGGAGCAGGCTGGATAGGTTATGAGGATGATGGACCAGACCGGCTAGGTTGGAGGCTGGTGGTGAAGCGTCTGGTAACTGGCATTTCTATGCAGAGATTTAGAGTAGGTTGGTTTAAAGGTAGAGCAGATAGGAAAGTAGATAGAGAGCTGTATTCGATGTATGTGTCTGGTTTATAGGGCTACCATTTAGCTTATATTGGAAAAACCATCAATTTTTACATTTCTAAAATTTTTATAAAGGGGATTTAGGCTTTTATGAAATAGACAAAATTCTGAACAGATTTTATAAAGGCCTAAAAAAAAATTTGATAGGTTGGGACCATGAACCACAAATAGCATCACCAATCCAATCACACAGAAACTAACGACTACAGACAACACCAAACTTTCAACAACCAACTACCAAGAATCAACTTTCCAGAACAATCATGACTGCCACTACCGAAGCTTTTCAACAGCTACTTACCGGCCAGATGGAGGCCTTCGCCAGTTACCTGGCCAACCAATATCCACAGATGGACCGGGACCTGGTCATGGCTAAGGCCAGGGAGCACTGCGATGGCATGAATCTCGTTGAAGCTGTTAACAAGCTGCCGAAGAAGGCTCGCACCAAGCGTGCTACTAGGACCGCTACTCCAGCTGACCCATCTTGCCGTTGCATGGCGCGGGTTTGGCAGAGTGGTTCTGGGCTGGACCAGTGCACCCGGACCCGCTTGGATGGTGCTGACTACTGCAAGTCCCATGCCAAGAAGGCAGTCCAGGGCGAGCTAGCCTGTCAGGTAGCGCCAGAAGGCAAGAGTCTGGCTAACGTCCCAGCTAAGCTACGAATTGGGCTGTGGTGTGGTCGGGTCGACGAGTGGCAAGATGGGGAAGAGGGCATTCCACCCTACAAGGACTCCGATGGCATCATCCGAATTGAATGGTCTAGTGAGACCATGAAGGCCCGCCTCGTGGAGGAGCTGGAAGAAGGCACTGCCCGCCATGCTGGTGAGCGCCGACCACGGTCTAGGAAGACTAACACTCCAACCACGGTGGAAGCCTCTGTGGTGGCCGAGGTCACTACCGCGGTGGAGGATGACACGTCTGCTGCCATGATGGATGCGCTGGACCAAGGACCTGAGGTCGTTGGGGAGTCCGCCAAGGAGCCAGAGGTTGTGGCTGAGGAGCCCGCCAAGGAACCAGAGGTTGTGGCTGAGGAGCCCGCCAAGGAGCCAGAGGTTGTTGCCCAGCCAGTCGTGGAGGTAGAGACTGAAGCGGTCGCTGACGTCTACGATGCTGATACCGATGTGGAGGATGGCACCGACGAGCTTACCGCTATGCTCGCCGACCCAACCGATGCACAGGAAGCACCTGGGGATGATGACGAGATGGAAGTGGAAGAGCGCGAACATGAGGGCGAGACCTACTACGTCGACGGCGCTACTGGTGATATCTACGACATCGAGTCGGGTGAGACCATCGGCAAGTGGGAAGGTGACGAGGCGACTGGCAAGCCCCTGCTTAACTAGATAGTAAATAGATTTCAAAAATAACTTAGAAAAAAATATCCTATTACCCCTTTATAAAATTAGTATTTTTTTACAACTCTTTTTATAAAGGCCTAAAATAAAATTTGATAGATTAGGACCATGAGCCACAAATAGCATCACCAATCCAATCACACAGAAACTAACGACTACAGACAAATCCAAACTTTCAACAAGAACCAAACTTCCGAACAACCAGAAACCAATAAACTATGACTGCCACTACCGAAGCTTTCCAACAGCTACTTACCGGCCAGATGGAGGCCTTCGCCAGTTACCTGGCCAACCAATATCCACAGATGGACCGGGACCTGGTCATGGCCAAGGCCAGGGAGCACTGCGATGGCATGAATCTCGTTGAAGCTGTTAACAAGCTACCAAAGAAGGCTCGCACCAAGCGTGCTACTAGGACTGCTACTCCAGCTGACCCAACTTGCCGTTGCATGGCGCGGGTCTGGCAGAGTGGTTCTGGACTGGACCAGTGCACCCGGGCCCGTGTGGATGGTGTGGACTACTGCAAGTCCCATTCCAAGAAGGCGCTCCAGGGCGAGCTAGCCTGTCAGGTAGCGCCAGAAGGCAAGAGTCTGGCTAACGTCCCAGCTAAGCTACGAATTGGGCTGTGGTGTGGACGCATTGACGAGTGGCAAGATAGCGAAGAGGGCATTCCACCCTACAAGGACTCCGATGGCATCATCCGAATTGAGTGGTCTAGTGAGACCATGAAGGCCCGCCTCGCGGAGGAGCTGGAAGAAGGCACCGCCCGCCATGCT
>Ga0209634_1000064_pt1 | contig 101399 bp, 109 predicted proteins | sample LinPmetageLP40_FD_184043 | JGI IMG/M metagenome (GOLD analysis project Ga0209634, IMG submission 184043) | Marine viral communities from the Pacific Ocean - LP-40 (SPAdes) (version 2) | ecosystem: Environmental > Aquatic > Marine > Oceanic | place: Pacific Ocean | collected 2010-08-26
TAACGAAGCACCAGGCGAGTTCCCAGTTATTCTTATGCCAACGTGACTTTGCGGTCCATCACTGTCTTCATTTATTACCAAGCATCCCACAACTTTATTAATTCTGAATCCCGACCCAATTTGAATCGCCGATCCAGCAGCACCAGAATCAGATGATATGACTACAGTACAATTGATAACTTGGGCTCTATTAGAGTAGAGAACCGTATCACCCGCCTGGGTAACCTTACCCTTAACGTAACACTCCACGGCAGAGCCGTCAACGAGTTCCATTACCTGACCGAAAGCATAAGAGTTGACGGCTATGCATCTATACGCCATACATCCATCCCCACTCAGTTTTATCGCATCAGATGCGTCCCCGTCTGAATCCACATCCATGTATCTAATCTCTATGCCATCACCCGCAAAAGCAATTGGACTGTGTGTTTGATACATTCCTCCGTCGCCAGGAGTGGTTATATAACCTTCAACAATAGTATTACCCGCAGTCGCTTCTGAATCAGTAGTACATGTTAAGTTTGTAGTCTTCACACCTTCACGGGAACTATGTCTCTTGCAATACAAGTGATCACCGCCACTGAGGGAGTTCAGTGCTGTCTGGAGATCTTCGAAGGCGTTTGCTTCACTGGTGCCATCGTTATCGCCACTTGCTTGACTATAGTAATATACTGTTGCCATTATTGACCCGAAGAGTAAAGAAGAGGTCTCACACAAGGCTTCGCAATAACTGATGTCGCTGTTGCGTCAATATCCCCAAGAAGAGCAGCGAACACAGCAGCAACTGCTTGAACGTCTGCACCAGTCAAACGACTAATACCCTCTGCGTCTCTACCGTCTGCGACTGGTGAAGTGTCGTTAGGAAAATCAGTGCTTACTTGTGCCCACTTAAGTGCAAAATCATCTCCTCGTGCTTTCATGTAGCGAATGTTCTCGCACATGGGTCTAATATATTCGTTTACGAACTTGATCGCTTCTGCGTCTGTAATGTCTGCCATTTAATTATCTCCTGTTATTATTTATATTACGCTACTGGACTAACTGTCAAGAATACTTGTAACTTTGTTACATCGCCCGAATTGCCTACCACATGGGGGAATATCCATTCATCTGCATTCAGTGTTGAACCTTCACTGCTAGAAACACCAGTTAATTCCGAAAAGTATTTTTTAAATCCAACAGATCCTTCAAACGTAATTCCTGTCTGATCTGCCCCACCGGTTCTACCTATCTCTAAGGTACTACCACCCGTTCCAATAGCGGAAGAAAATAAAGCTAGACTAGGTGCCCTTTTAAACTCAACTCTAATTTGTTTATCGGATCCGGATATACCATCGTTAACATAAGCAGACGCTTTAAAAATATGACAATCTGATGGAACTTGCTTCAACGCATCTAATTTATCACCAGTGGTGATGGGTGAACCATTACCATCTATTATAAATCCAATCGAGGATGTTACACCACCTCCACCACCAGAAGCAGCAGTTCTCATATTAGTACCATCAGAGAATGTAAGTCCACCCGGTCCGAGGGTCATTCCTAATGCTCTCATAACTCCAGCATCAAATGTAACACCATCAATAGTTGTGTTGGTGGCATTCATAGCAAGGCCTATATTACCACCGGCGGATAACTGAAGGTTGTCATTTGCAGGGAACCTTAAGAAAGTATCAGAATCTCCACTGTGGGATACCTCTCGGGAAGTCTGGAACGAATAAATGATTGCTCGCATAACACCGTTAGGTGCATCCAAGAAAAGCACATTTGATCCATTATGACTTATATTTTTAGAAACAGATCCTCTAAAGTTAAGGTGTTCTTGAATATCCAGATAATCAAGCGTTGAACCCCCGTCAGCAGATATCCCCAAAGGTAAATGTACTTTTGTAGAAGTTCCGTGAGCAAACGTATTTCCACCCGCCAGCATAACGACATTATTGGCCGCGGCGAAATCAATATAAGTATCAGTATCAGCATTATGTGACAACTTAGAATTAATCTTAACATCAGGAGCATTTAAAGATATGCTAGTAGCAGCAGTTTGAGTAATTACATTGTGACTATCCCTGATCAGTATTTTAGTGCCGTTATTTACACCATCCGCGTCACCTATTTGTACGTTCACGTTACTAACATCTAAAAACGCTTCCCCGTCTGGGTTACGCATGTGGAAAGCGGCTGGAGTGTGCATGTCGCCGCCGATGGTAATTCCTCCAGACGAAGAAATACCAGCAACGGGTAACGTAAGTCCATTCGTTGTCACATCACCGGTTAATCCATTGAATGATGTTACAATAGTCTCGGCGGAAGTTCCATCGGGGAATCTGAACGCCTTAGCTCTTATCCTTTGCTCTCCCTGATCAACAAATATACTGACTACCTTACCTGATCCACCAGTGCTTCCCTGAAGGAAAGAACTCGTAACATCAAGGTTGGGATCAGAATACGTTGAGTGATCGGAATCTACCTCAAAGATTTTTGTTCTGTCTTCAGATCCCACAATCACATTAATTTTTGAACTGGTTCCGTTATTTGCTATACCACTCAATTCTGTACGAAAATCTCCACCGGCGTTATCAAACTTATGGATTGATAATGCACCAGTAGTATCATTGTATATAAATTGACCATTAGATGTTGCGTTTGGAATATTCAATACACCAGTTACAACGGTATATGTGTATTTCGCCCTACCAGAAGAACTCTTAAGTGCATCATAATCAAATTTTACATTTGCGGTATTACCAGATTTCGTAACTGTAAGAGTTAATCCAGAAGTTCCACTGTCAAACTGCAAACCACTAGAACCAGAGACTGATCCGGCACCAGTAATTCCAATCTCTCGTATACCATCACCGCTGAATGTTTTTTCCCATGCAGAGCCGTTAAACTCCCACGTTTTTTCTGCAATCGCATGGGTTAAGCCGGTACTGGGATTATTTGGAAAATCGTAATCAGGCATTTATTTCTCTCAAAATTCTATCCAAAAGTTTTGATATCTAGTAAACAAGGTTCCACTGTCAGAATCTATCCACCTATCTCCAGTGGATCCTGATGCCGGAGCAGAAACACCAACGTTCATACTACCACCACCTGATATCGTAAGTCTGACATTCGATCCTTCTCTATTTATAGTAACCGCATCTCCCTGAATAATCAGATCATTCAAAGATTTTATAATCATATCGTCATTATTATTTCCATCACGAATTGCTACAGCACCACCTGCTGCTGCAAGCCAATCTGTCAGTGCAAAGTAATCTGGACCATTCTCTCCACCACCCAAATTTGTAAATTTAGAAAGCATCTCTTCTAGTTTTTTTGTATCAAAACTTAATTCTTTGTCATCAGAATCATATACTATAGGATACTTTGCAGATATTACTGGTGATTCTCCCGGTGATCCATCTTTTCCTGATTGACCATCTTTTCCTGGCTGTCCGTCTTTTCCGGGAAGGCCCCTTTCTCCTTTAATTCCTTTTAGTCCCCGAGGGCCCTTATCACCTTTAAGACCTTTAGAACCAACCTTACCTTCAGGACCGATTATTCCCCTAGCACCATCGTTACCATCTTTACCGGCAGGGCCCTGTAAACCAGAAGGGCCAATCTCACCATTAACTCCATCATCACCATTACTGCCAGGATCACCTTTAGGACCTTTTGCTCCCGGTTCTCCCTTAACTCCAGCAGGACCAATTCCTCCCGGATCACCTTTTTTCCCGTCGGCGCCGGGGAGACCCGTATCACCCTTTTCGCCCGGTTCTCCCTTTTCTCCTACTGGACCCACTGGACCGGCCAGACCAGGATCACCCACATCTCCGCGAGGGCCCATATCTCCAATAGGTCCAATTAGACCTTCTAAACCTTGAGGTCCAATTGGACCTTGCTCTCCTAGTATAGTTTTTTCTACTACTTCAACTATAGGTTTGGGTTCAATTTTCTTCGGAATCGTTAGTTCGTCAAAAATACCATGTATAGTTTTACCAGATCCTACAAATCTAACCACAGTAGAATCTTCTAAACATTTAAAAGTTTTCTCGTAGATGCCAGTATCTAAACGAATTGTAATATTAGCACTATCTGCGGTTTCAATAAAACCAGAACCTTGAGAAAAATTATGCAAATTCTCTTTCAATACAAATTTAGTAGCGTGATCTTTTTTGTAAATTTCAGTGAAATTTTCTTTTATTTTTCTAGAACTTGCAACTACCTTGTATGAAGTATTATATTCATCCGTAACAAAAAATTGATTGAAACCAGAATCGAGACGAACCACATCGAATGAATCAGAAGGTTCGTCACATACAGTCAGCAAAGAACCCTCGGAAACATTTCCGAAAGGTTCAACACATTGCAATTGCTGACCAGATCTAAATTTCATTTAACTTTTACTTTTTTCTTGTAATTCTTTTTCTTTACTATTTCTTGACGTTTCTTTAATTTACTTATCTGATCTGACATGGGAGTAACTTGCGGTTCTTGAGTTTGCTCTGATACTAGCACCTTTTTATAAGAATCGAAGTTAGTTTGTATTCTTTCCCATTGATCGGATGGATATAACTTATCCTCCAGTAGTTTAGAACAAGCAGCGTATCCTACGTTAGGTTTCCCTGCATAAAAAGCAGTCGCTCCGACCTCGTCTAACAGTGCAAACTTGTATACTTCATCCTGAATAAAAAGAATGTCTCCATCTGGGTATGGAATTTCCAATCCCTGTTTAGCATAAATGTAAGCAGAAGCAGGAAGATTATTCAATCGGTATATCCTTGCCGCTTGGAATAAAGGCTCCGATCTAGTTGGTCTATGGTTGTAACATCGCATAAAGGCATGAATTACAACTTCAACAGGCTTATCCATAATGGCTTCAATCATTGCTATTCGATATAAAGAATACCATGCTTCTTCGGGCCAACCACCCATTTCAAATCTTTTTTCATAATTTTCTTTAGCCTTTTCCCAATTCTGACAATCAAAATATGATTGGCCAAGATAGAACTGATAACGTTGGTTATCAGGTTCATCCTGACATGCTTTTTCTAAAATCTCAGCATCCGCCGCATACTTCTCAATCGCAGTTTTTCCTACATTTCTTTCATTACCTTCAGTTCGTGCAATGATAGCATAATTACCCTCTAAACGGGTAGAGGTTGGAGCACAGTTCTCACACTCTGCATATTCATGCAGAATTCCTTTATACTTCCAATTAGACTCTACCTTGAAGATCTGATTTCTCCACCAAGTAAACTCGCCCCGATTTATTCTAAGAGCATATGAATTAGAATCTGTATTTTCGATTTTTGCATGTTCACCTTCGTACGAATCATCAGCATCTATGATCCAAGCGTAATCCGCTTTACCCTTACAATTCTGTAAAGACTCTGTTCTGGATCCCATTTTTCCTGCGTGATCACCAAAGCCTTTCCAATCAGAAAGATACACTTCACCGGGAATGCCAAGTTCATCCATAATCTCTTTAATTTTTTCGGGTGTTCCGTCAGTGGATCCCGTATCAGTAATATCATATCGATCTACGTTAGGTCCCATAGATCTTAAACACCGTTCAATTACGGCCGTTTCATTCTTAACAATCATGCACAATGTTATTGTAGGTTTCATAATGACTCCATTTAGTAGTATTTATAGGATTCCGCGGTCCGTCAAAAGATTATTAGTTCTTTCTCTAAGAAGATCAAACTTCGATCCAACTTCAATTGGTTTATCTTTATTAGAAGTGTTGTGCCAATGCCAAGCAAACGAGTCTAAGAAAAGATTATTCTTTGCACTATTATTTTTGTTAGTAAACCAATTTTCCTCAGTTTCAACACTAAGGTTTTCATCAGTTTTACTAATCAACCATTCAGTATTGAAAAATGTGGAAGGGAAAATGGTAAAGTTAGGATATACTTTCCACAATTCTGCAAAGGTATCCTTACCCCATATCGTACCACCGGTAGTAGGCATAGTTTTTAGAACTTCCAGCATCTTGTATGAAAATTCACTTTGCTTCTTCATTGATAAAATAGTTGCACATGCACCTTGATTTGCATAATCAGTTTCGGATCCCCATTGGTACATGTATTCTTGATCTAAAATTGGTTTGAAGTCACGAAGAAAAACAATGTCCATATCTGCCCACACACCACCGTACTTGTGAAGAATCAACAAACGAAAAAGATCTGACTGAAGATAGTGCTTTGAATCCGCAGCGGCCAATTTTTCATGCTCATTTTCCATAGGCGTTCCTTTCGCCTCTTCGATTGGATCATAAACTTGAAATTCTATATAATCTTTATACGGACCTTCCAGCGGGGCGAGTAATTCGTTATCTGTTATATCGTAGTCAGACCATAATTTAAGTTTAGTCTTCTCTAGATTCTGAGTTGCTAAAAATGATTTAACACACTCTAACTCTTTAACAGTTTTAATTTCGGTGTAGATATGAAAAGTGGTTACCTCATCAGGGTAATCGTAATTCTTATCATCTATTGTACTTAAATAATCAAGTCCGGCTTTATAATCAAAATAAAGTTCCGGATTTGTTTCTTTTGAAATGTCTATCATTTTATAACTCCATAGTTTTTAAAATCTTGAAATTCTCTGTCTTCTCTAATCGCATTAAAAAAATGTCTATCATCCGATCTTTCTATGTCATCAACAAAAATAACAACATTATCCGTAGGAAGGAAAGAAAAAAGTTCTATCAGGTTACGCCTGGATCCGCCTGCTGGACCATCAACTAAAATCGCATCATAATCTATGTTGGATGCAAAGACTAAAACCTCGTCTATGGGGTAGCACATATTTTCATACGAGTCGCCTACCAATGGACAGTGTAAGTAATTATTGTGATAACGATCCGAGTAGTCTTTGTTTTCCTCGATAGAAAAGACTTTATACCCCAGATCAATTAAGGCTTTCGTTCCTTTTCCACTTCCAAATTCTAAAATAGTTTTTCCTTTTTCGAGTTCAGAAATTATTTTTTCTATCATAGGTTCTCTTAAACTACCGTAAGGGAGTCTGCGCCATTCTGGCATTTCTGGTATATCCATTACTTACTTATTCCATAGTATGATTTTATTTTGTTTATTATGTATTTCTGATCTTTCCACTTCAATTTAAACGATGATGGTAATGAAATACCTCTCTTGTAAAAATACTCACTTACTGGGTAATTGGCAACAGTACTTCTATATTTTTTGTAGCAAGGTTGCATATGTAAAGGCATAAAAAACATTCGGGTTTGTATGTTACTATCCCGTAGAGTTGACATTAAATCATCTCTATCATCAGTTAGGAATGAAGTAAACCAATGTACAGGTGTACTTCTGGGATCGAAATATGTAGGATTAAACTTACCGTATAAGCAAGACAATCCATCCACGTATCTGTCATGTACTTTTTTCTTCTTACTAATTATTTTTTCTAACTTACCCATCTGTGCTATTCCTATTGCAGCCTGCATATCAGTGAATGCAAAATTGTAGCCAACATGTTCATGTTCAAAAATACCCTTTGTATCACGACCATGATTTTTAAGTCGATAACATTGAGTCTTTAAGTCATCATTATTTGTCACAACAACTCCGCCTTCTCCACATGTTATTGTTTTGTTGCCGTAATAGGAAAAAACACCAATATCACCAAAAGTCCCAACATGCTGTCCATTGAATTTGACACCAACACCCTGAGCAGCATCCTCTATACACTTTAGTCCATTCTTTCTACAAAACCTCATGATGAGATCCATATCTGCTGCCTGACCATAAAGATGGACAGGCATAATTGCAGCAGTTCTATCCGAAAGATATATCGGTAGTTTATTAGGACATATCTGCATTGTCCGTTCGTCGATCTCACAGAAAATTGGTTTTGCACCCGCTAATGTTACAGCGTTTGCACTGGCAACAAAAGTTAGATTGGGTACAAGAACTTCATCACCTGCACCTATACCGAGAGATTTAAGGGCGCAAAATAAAGCAGCAGTGCCATTTGTCATGGCAACTGCATGCTTTGCTCCTGCAAGATTAGCAACTATATTCTCAAACTCTGCTGTCAACTTATTTTCAACAACATAAGTTGACTTGATAACTCGTTTAAGTTGTTTTAATTCTTTACCATCAATCCAAGGTTCAATCTGTGGAATAAATGGTCTTGTGTGCTTTTTGTTCCCGAACCAATGAATCATATTTTTCATTAACCTCATTTTTTACAATAAATCTGTCATCATTATACTTTGCATTGTCTCTGGCAGCAAGAATAAAATCACCAACTGCAAGATCATCCTTTCGCAATTTATCCTCGGTGTCCCATATAGTTTCATTTATTTTTTTAAGTCTATCATAAAAAATATCATCTACATGAATACCGTTATTTTTCAGAGCCTTTTCTAGGATACTCAACTCCATTATAACATGATCCAATCGATTTGGATCTTTTATTCTTTCTATTTTGATTTGAAGTATTGTAATCTTATCAACAACTTCACCTATTGCAACTTCAACTAGCATATTCTATAACCTTCCATTCTTTAGTGTGACGACCTAATGGATGTTCACGAAAATCATGGAAATATAAATCCCCACCAACATCAAAATGCTCTACCATAGATTTAAAAGAACTCTCCATTACATGTATCTCTTTCGCCTTCTCCAAAATCATAGGGAAATGAAAAATATTCTCTGTTATATCATTTCTGATGATCTTCAAATCATTATCAATATCTATCTTAAAACCTCTAGCCTCATCATCGTGTACAAATATATATTCTTCATCCGAGGGATTTAATTTGTTATAAACTCTTCTCTCTTCATCCATATCTCTACTGACATTGAAGTAGTCATACTTAACATCATAATCAAACTCTAGTTGTTCATAGAAATACTCCCAACAATTTTTATCGTTGGATGGATTTTGGGGATAGTGTTGGTGTCCAACGCTGAAAAAATCATCTATTGTTGACTCATTTTCGACCGTGAATGTCTTAACATCTTGATACTCATTCTTTACTAGATTAACATTTATACTTTCACTATCTCTATACATGTATTCTACCATATCAAAGTATTGAGGTTTAGAGAATACTTGAATTATATTTTCGTCGTATAGTTCAGAAAAATATCTAACCATACCGTTACAATCAATGTGATCACCCAAGCCTAAGTGGTGATGTATTACTATGCTATTCACGTATTTTCTCCATATGTGTATTGATCATTAAAAAAGTACTGCAATTAGAAAAATCATAATTATCATTTGATATGTTGGTAAAGAAAGATTGATTTACATCTTCCCAATTGTCCAAAAAGATAGAGGGTAAATTCCAATCATCATAAATGAACTTGACATTACTTTTTTTCATTATAGGAACAGACCCCACAAGAAGACACTCGTAATTTCTATGAGTGTCATAACCAGCACCTTCCAAACAAATGCAGTATTTGTATTTGGAAAGTAGTTTTAAATATTCATGAAAAGATAACTTTTCCTCCTGAACATCCACAAAGTCTAGTGTCTTCAAATATTCTATTGATTTTTGACGAATCGGATTTGTAGATGCTGTATGATAAGGCAGTAATATTTTATTGATCATATCATCAGACTTAGAATTTAAAAATTTCCTGAGTGTGATCTGATTACCACCATCTCTTTCCTTCTCTTCAAAACCTATGGGTAACCCCGTAACTTTTTCATGTTTGATCGGAGGATTTGTGCAAAACCATCTCGTAACAAAAGGATTGTCCAGAATAGGTTGATAATCATCAGTAGTATATGATGATATACCGCTAACCAAAGTAAAAGGATTTTGTATCTTTGGTAAAATTTCTTGTTGAAAGTAACTGTTCTTTAGATAGTCTGTTTTCACGAAAACAATATCACCTTTCGCCACAGAAGGTGCAGTTTCCTCATTCAGTTCAGGAGGGGAGCATTGTTTAGAAACTTGATTGCTAATATAAAATTCCTCAGAATGATCTAATGACCAATCAGCAAAACAAGGCATCCAATTATAATTAATTATGTCATTTTTATTATACATCAATTCCCAATTCTTTCAAATCATTTTCCCAATCACCCGCGTAGTTGTCATTTTCATCAAATACCTGTCCTATAAACTTCACCAAAGGATCATCGTCTCTACTCATAGGAAATGGTTTGTTCTCAAAAAATTCATCATGGACATGCACATCTTCTGATGACAACTTCTCATAGACATGTCTTAGAAATTCTTGATCACTGCCCTTTTTATCGGGCTGTATTTCTAACCATTTGTATGAAAGATTTTTAACATCGTCACTCAGAACTGGTTTGCACCCCCACATACCGCCCATTATAGGCATTCCATGATAAGGATGATCTCTCATGATATGAAATTTCTTTCCGCTTTCAACCCAGTCATCAATGGCAGACTTTTCCCTTATACCCAAACGGGAATCTGTATCACGAGATATCATATAATCAACAGAAGGATCAAACGCAGGTTCAAATCTCCAAAACATTGAATGGGGAGTTCCGGGAGAACTTCTTCTCACAACTTGACAATTTTCCATAGATTCTAGTCGAGTGCTCACTAATGTAGGAACTGTATTAGCGATATAGAATCTACAAATCCAATCTGGAAATAATTCTTTTGCGATTTCAGCATTCCTCATAGCACCCGCAGTATAAAGTGGATTATTGCCCCACAAAGAAAAACAGATTAGTTTCATTTTAGTATAGACTCCGTTTTTTCTGAACTATAATTATAATGATGTAAAATTTTATCTAAGACCATCTCACTTTTTACCTTCGGGTATAAACGAAGCAACCAATCTGCATCTTCGCAGGACTGGCCTCTCTCATCATATTTTTTCATAAATCTTTCCGACTTAGAAATCTCTGATCGAAAAGGACACATATGAAACGGAGGTCGATAAATGTCACTATAAGACTCTGTTTTTACGTTATACTTTAATGGATCCATAGGAGTCCATTGATGATTGATAGAAAAGTGAACATCAAAAGGCTTGTTATTGTAATTACAATGTTGCTTGAATGATATTACATCTGGCTTATCATCCATAACACTAAGAACCGCTGGAACATAATCATGTGAAACTAAATCATCGTCGTCAATAAAAGCAGTATATTCACCTCTAGCCATATCCAATAATTCATTTCGTTTTTCGTAGATATGAAAAGATTTATTATCAACTAATGTCAAAACCTCAACATTATCTCCAGTTATCTGAGCAGATAACTGTTCATATAATATTTTTAGTTTTTCAATTCGTTGGGGAATTGATAATATAAGTATACTTAATTTTATATCAGACGCTTGCTTTGGCATAATAATTACTCACAATAGTATGGACTCGGTCAGAAAAATTCGCGTACAGTTTTGCTCTTCGTTTATTATCTTCAATAACACTTTTTAGATTACTGTAGTATTCTGGTGTCAAAGAATTCACTTTATGTATTAACTCATCCGTAGAGTCAAATGATATTATACCTGTATTATCAAAAAAATCATTTATATTAGGACAGCCCCAATAAACCGGAATGGTTTCACTTAAAAAACAATCTACAATTTTTTCAGTAAAGTAGTTATGCACCGATTGATTTTCCGTGCATATATGAAACATAGAGTTAAACAAACAATCCTTTTCCCCGTCGATCAATGGTTTAGGAGAAATATCAAAAGCCTTAGTGCTAGTGAAGAAATTAGTAGGAATACCAATCTCTTGCTGCCTTCTCCATATTTCTCGTCTATGATAATATCCAGGTCTATCGATAGGATACCAAGATGCCAGAAAAGAAACATCATAATTAGACTCGTAGTTCTTTTCCTCATATTCGCCGAGTCCATCGGGATGCTCAATAGAACCACGATTCAACCACGTAGATCCATAAGGAAAAAATACTGCATTGCTAAACTCATCAACGATATCAGAATCATGAGTTAGTATTAGATCGTGATCATTTTTAATCCTGAGATCATCAATGGTAACTCGATTGGGAGATAAATTGGACTCTGTAGTTAATATCAAAACCCTATAATTTGAACAAACAATAGTTGATGGTCTACAAACATCTATTTGACATGGAAAATCTAAAGAAAAATCTTCGGGAAAAAGATAACTCCCATGATTAATGATTGGTTTCATACCTCATCCAGTAACGTTACAAGATCCAGAACCATATCCTCATTTACTTTATGATTGTTCCCAACATACAAACCATTATGATGAATATAATTTGAATTTGTATCGTATTGAAACATATTTACATTCTTCATAAAGGGATGTTCATATAAACTCCCAGCAATAATAGGTCTGATATGAATATTATTATAGATCAACTTACTCTTTACTTCTGATACCCTATCATCTTTACGAATAATAGGAAAACAGAAGTTCGAACATCCCTCATAATCAAAGTCCGTGATATACTTCTCGGGATTTAGGCGAGAGATAAAGGTAGAAAAGTTTTTATTTCTTATGGCAATCTTTTCGTCCAAATCTTTAATCTGTTCCATGCCAAGAATTGCATTAAGTTCAGTGGATCTCATGTTGAAACCCGGAATCATGAAAGTAAAACTAGGATCAACCTCTTGATCCTTATACTTCTTCTGATTACTTTCTGGTAACTCCCTCAGTAGTCCATGAGAACGAAGTAGAAGTAACCTCTCGTACACTTCTTCATCATCAGTACAAACCATACCACCCTCTATAGTTGTCATGTGGTGACCATAGTAGAAAGAGAATGTTGAGACATCACCGAAGTTTCCAACCTTCACTCCATTGTGATTTGCACCATGAGCCTCACAACAATCTTCCATAATTCTAACATCATAGTTTTCACATAGACGTTTTAGTTCTTCTGAATAACAATCAAATCCTAGAAGATGTACAAGAATTAGATACTTTGGTTTTTGGGTTTTAAATATATGTTCTAGATTATCCAAATCCGGTCCAAAGTTCTGAAGATTAACATCACATAGTTGTAGATTATCACCCCGTAATAGTATAGGAGAAACTGTGGTAGACCATGTACAAGCTTGCGATACCCATAAAGCAGAACCATGTCCTTCTTCCAAAGCATTCACCGCAAGAAAATTTGCAGAAGATCCAGAATTGCAAAAAACAGAGTACTTACAACCCTGCCATTCAGACCACATCTTTTCGAACTTCTTTATGTTTTCACCATATGTCAGTTTACTTCCAGACATGATAAAATCTGACATCTTTTTAAGATGTTCATTGGGTATTGCTTCGTCCATCAATTTCCATACATCAAAACTTTTAGTCATCATATTCTAGCTTTCTTATAGTTTTGCACAAACCACTTGATTGTCTTTCTTATACCAACATCAATTGGTGTCAAGTTCGGTGCTCCAATCTCATAAAATTTATTAGAGTCGGAAGGTTTTCTTAATTGTCCAGACATCTCTCCGTTATAAAATACAGTACCAGAAAAATCAAATTCTTCTTTTATAATTTGTACCACATCTCGTATTTCGTATTCCTCTTCTGGAGATATAATCAAAGGTATAGATTCGTTATAGTCATCTAATGCCCAATTAACTATCTGGTTTAGATCCTGACTGAACAAAAATTCTCTCTTCTCTTTACCAGTTCCCCAAATTTCAACATCATCACCATTATTATGAGCCAAATAAAACTTATGAATTAAAGCAGGTAATACATGAGAGGTTTCGAGATTAAAATTATCATCGGGTCCATATATGTTGCATGGTATAAGAGATATGATATTCATACCATACTCTTCTCTGTACGCCATAGATTGTATATGAAGCATCCTCTTTGCGTATGCGTACCCATAATTACTTTCATGGGGAGGACCGGAAGTTATTTGTTCTGGTGTTAGAGGGTACGTTGCTTCATCAGGAAAAATACACGTAGATAAAAAAGATACAACCTTCTGTACTTTATAGACTCTACAGGCCTCAAACAAGTTAAGACCCATTAACATATTTTCCCGGAAGAAGGTAGCCTTCTTCTCCATATTTGCTTTAATACCACCAACTCTACCCGCACAATGAACAACTCGGTGAGGTAAATTATCCTCAAACCATTCTATTGTTGAGGTAGGAGACAGTAGATTTAATTTTTTACTCGATGGTTTCATACCACCGCCCAAGGCAGATCCAACTAAACCAGATCCACCCGTTATCAAATCTTTACTCTGAAAATATTTCTCTTGCAATTGCATCATCAACCATTTCTAATGTTTTCACAATTTCTAAATTGCTTTCAATATAGGGTATCATATCACGATAAAGATCATCTGTCAACATATTTAGATCCATATCATCATCATACTTAATGATTCCCCTCTCATCAAAATAGTCTCCGATGTTTGGACAACCCTTGTACACTGGAATTGTTCCTGTTGCAAAACAATCTGTTATTTTCTCTGTGTAAAAATTATTCTCAAATTCATTTTCTACTACCAAATGAAATCGGTAATCAGCAATACCATCTCTTTTGTCATTCCACTTCTGTTCTAGATTTTCAGATATTCCAATCCGAGAAGATCCAAATGCTCCCCCGTAAAGATCTAATTTATCTTTATGCTTCTGGGCAACAGTATGTCTATACTTATGCCCTTCACACATTTGTTTAGGAGAACAGAACATTGAAATATCTTTTGTTTTATCATAGAGTCTCCAGTCATCTTCCGATATCCAAGGTAGATTACTGACAGGAGGGCATGCAATAAACTTATCACTCAGAGATAATAATTTTTCACTGCAAGTAAAGATACCCTCAAAGGATCCAAACTCAAATATAACATCCTTGAACTCTAGTAGGTTCTGTACAACTTCAGGGATAATCGACAAAGATTCACAAACCCAACCATACCTATCGGTACCATCAGAGATAGGTAATCTATCGGCAAACATTATTGATCGATCAACTAAAACCTGTTTATCAGAATCTTCTGTTGTCCACTCAAAAGTCTTTGGTTTTTTATTTGAACATGAAGACATACTGGGATCAAATCCCGCACCGAACACTTGTACCTTTTTCATAATATTCCCGTTGTTTGCCATTTTATAAGTTCCTCATCAACTCCCATTTTCCGTAATCCATCTATTTTTGAATCAACGTCAGACAGTCCCATTTCAATCACAGTTTGTTCATCAGTATAACCAGGCCAAACACAATAAATACCATCGAATAAACCATACTCGATAGTATCTGATTTTTCATGAATTACTTTGAATAAAGTTTCGTGATCAAAATACCTATCCTCTAAAGCAGAAACCTTTGCAGATTCATTAATCCAAGACTTTAGAAAGTAAACAGATTTTTCGTTATAGTTAAAAACTATAGGTGATGCTTTTATTCCAGCAAAGCTTTGATTCGCACTTGCAAATACAACATCAACCCTATCCAATGGACAATTGAAAAATGCATCCGGTCTTTTCTTAAAGACTGTATCCACATCAATCCAGCAAACAGGTTCTCGGTATTCCGATAATTTTTCAAGAATGAATTTAGGTTTTGATAAACAGTTATCTCTGTAACTGCCAAGAGATTCTTTTTCTACCATATCAACCTCAATGTCGAAGGTAGAGCACATTTGTTCTAGATTTTTAGAACAACGGCTATAATAATCTTTACCGTCAACATCGCAATAAAAAGTAATAATTTTCATAATGTAGTATAATCTCACTTTCCTATATGGTATTTAGGAACTAATTCCCATTCATTTTTATTCTTGTGCGAAATAATTTTTATCTGGCCCATATTGGCAAGCGGATCGATAATATCATTAGGATTTATTATATCACATAAATCCCATTCTTCCAGTAATTTTGCAATTAAATTTCTTCTACCAACATCACTTTCGGAAATGCTACTTTCAAGACCATCTAGTATAAAAAGTTCTTTAAAGTGGAGTATAGAATATCTACCCCTCTTATGCAGAATGTGACATGATTGAAATAATTTGTTTTCTTTTCTGGAAGAAACACCAATTCGGGTGAGTGTCTCTTTGATAACTAAAAAGTCTTCTTCTTGATCAATCTTAATTTCCACCCCAAGACCCATAAATATGTCTTCTGTGTCCATAATAAAACCCCATGTTTTTAAATATATAGGGTTTTATTCACTTTCATCAGACCTTTGATCAACCCCCGCCGAATATATCCTTCTCAGTTCTTCTAAGTAATCTTCAGATAATAGACTAATCATGTCACCTGCTCTCTTAGAAGAAACTGAGAAATGCTTACTTATCAATTTACAGTCATCCGTCGCACTGAATTTGTGCCATTTTGAGTATCGTTTGTTCTTTCTGATAGCAGAAAAATAATAATCATACTGAATATCTTTATCCAGAAAATTCATTTGATTCATTATATTTGCATGCATAATAGAATCAATGAAGAATGAAAAGTATTTGTTTCCCATGTAAGGAATATACCCAGTTTTTACACTGGGATCTTCTGGATATTCTTTTTTCGAGTAAGAGAGATTATTAAATATATCAAATAGTTTCATTCTTGAGATCACTTTCTCTTTTTGCGATAAGACTTCTAAGTTCACCTATTGAGTTTGAATGTGGAAAATCAACATATTTCGGAACATTAAGATTTAAGAATTCACAAAGTTCATTCCAGCCATGACCATGCTCCCAGCAAACCTCAAGAAAATTATTAGGCTTGTCTACAAAAAACTCTCTAACTTCCGAATTGTGAGATTCGTATCTTTCAATAAAAAGTTTAGCATCTGGATAATCCCTTGATTCCGGATCAATTTGATCTACTCTCTGGTGAGCCTTCCAGAAATTTATTTCACTGTTAGCAACCTTCTGGGAAGAAGATCTGGTAGTCAAAATAAATTTAGCATCTGGATATAAATTGTAACACTGCTTATAGGACCATATCCAAGGATGATCCGAGAAGGCATTATACATCGAAGTTATTTCTTTGATTGCATTAAGTTCGTTTGAAGTAAATGTATGATTGATAAAATCATAATCTATATCGGGAAGATTAGTGAAAGCATCAAAATACTTTATAGGGGGAACATGTTTAAAATTTAGAAGAGTCAGGGCATGTTCCAAAGAAGTCGTACCCGTCTTGAACATTCCTACACCAAAAACTTTCATTTGAAATCACACTCCATCATAAGTTCAACCATACATGCAGTTATATTTATCTCGTGATCAGCAACAAATGCTGCTTTGTGTTGATATTCACCAATAATAACAATGGCTCGGGGAATAGATTGTGGATTTAAATATGACGATAGTCCATCATAAATTGATCGGAAGATATCAGAAAATGAATTATCCATATTATCGACAACCCATTTACGTACGTCACTAAACCGCTTGGACTTCATATGATCCATCAAATCCTTAACTGTCACCTCTTCCAAATTGGACAAGATTCCAACATCGATTTTACCAGAATACGAATATCTTTGCAATTCATTAAGTATTCTTCGAATATCAGGAAAGAACTTCATGATCAACTTCACGAGAACTTCCTTGTCATAAGGAATTCCCTCTTGATTTAGAATATGTTCCACCCGATCCAGAACTTTGAATGCAAGAGTAGGCTTCTCTTCATTAGGAATCGTAAAATCTAGATTAGTAAACCTAGAGTGTATGGGTGCAATAATTCTGTTCTTGTAGTTGCAAGTTATAATAAACCTACAATTTCTAGAAAACTCCTCAATAGCACCACGCAAAGCAGGCTGAATACTTTGTGCGTTACTATAATCAAACTCATCTAAGATGACGACTTTGCTAGCACCACTCAAAGATATAGTGCTAGCAAAGCCTCGAATCTTAGTTCTTAGTGTGTCAATATTACCATCTTCCGAACAGTTGATAATTATATTGTCTGCTTCTAGATCATTACAAATTGATCTAGCAACCGATGTTTTTCCACAACCAGCACCCCCATAGAAGAGCATGTTGTGAGATTCTCCCGACTCCACCATTTTTTCAATTGTAGTTTTTAACTCAACCGGAAGTATACAATCAGATACCGTCGAAGGACGATATTTTTCCACAAAAAGTCCATGTTCAATCAATTCTATCAATCTCCATACTTACTAGTAGTTTCTAGAGCAACCCAATACGTAAGATCTAAATCTTCGTGGGTGAATTTACTAATTACAGTTTCGGTAAAATCAACAATATAATTACCCGGAACAAATCTGATAAGATTCATCTTAAAATCAAATTTGTAATTTGTTTCGATAGGATTTTCACCCAAAGAAATATAGTACTTATTGTTAGTAGAGTCTGAAGCATCATGCAACTTAGCAATAATTTCATTTCCGTCATCACTTGGACAGATTCTGAGATCCATCAATTGCAAAACAGATGATGCTTTCATAAGTTCATTGAAAATAGAATCTGTTAAGTTAATACTTAGAGCAGAGTCTGGCATCTTAATGTCCTTTGTAGGAACAGTAAGAAGACTAGGCTCACAATAATAGTATTTAACACTACTCTTTCTACCATCATTAATCATCACATACTTATCTTCGAATATAAATTCTGGATCACTAAACAAACTAATCACAGATAAGAACTTATTCAAATCCCAGATACCAAAATCGGGAAAAGACTCTTCCACAACTGCTTGAGCCATCACGTTTTTCTGAGGACTCATAGTCTTAATAACATTCCCCTCTTTGATAAGAATATTTGAGTTTAGAGTCGAGAAGTTTTTAAGAATAGATTGAGTATTCTTTGTCAACTTCACATTATTTACCTTAGTCATTGTCAATTTCCTTCCTCCACTTCATCAATATAATCATAGTAATCTACATTTCCTTTTGCAAGATCTTTTAGCATAGTTTTATTCTTTTTTCTCTTTTTGTTTTTCACAGATTTATCTTTAGGAATATCTTCTTCGTAGGGCTTCTTTCCCCTAAAATTATTTTTCTTTTTCTTCATTTAAAAATCTTCTATATGCTCCGTTAAATTCTTTAATTTATTCTTAATCATATAATCTAAAATTTTACTTCGGTTACCCGAAGATTCAGAAGAAAAGGTTGAAAGTATTTCTTCTTTCTTGTCATCGGGAATCTGATTTAAGTCAATCATTTGCTTATTTCTATTCCAATTTTTTGTGTGTTCTTCTTGAACAGCACCAGTTTTCTCTAGACTGTCATACATACTTTCTTTAATTTTCTGTGTCAGTCTTTTTTGTCTCTTGTCTGTAACGAAAACATCATTATCTGATAGGATATTTGGAATACCATCAGAAGAATCTCCCGTAAGAATATGCTCCGTAAGAAAATTACTTGGATTTTCACATTCCAAGAATGTCTTCTTGAGAGGGCTAAATTGTTTGATTCCCGGATAGATTTGTAACTGTTGAAAATCTTTATCATTAGAAATGATTACAATTTTTTCAACCGGATGAAATTCCTTGCATAAGATTGCAATGACATCATCGGCTTCAGTTCTGTCTACCTGAATGTTTCTGTAGGGAAATACCTCTCGGATTTCTTTTCTGATCATAGACAAGCAATCAAAAATTTCATTCCAATTAATCTTGTCTGATGCCTGCTTTGCTTTTCTATTGGCTTTATATTCCTTGAAGAAATCTTTCCTCCAGCAATTTGAGGAATCATGACATATTACTAATTCACCGTATTCTTTCTCGAACTGTGTCTTATACATTCTGTATGTGTTTAAAACGATGTGTCGAAGAATAGATTCGTTTATGACGGAATCCTTACCGATTGATTGAAATATGCTAGCCAAGATGATTTGATTGTTATCTAATAGTATCAAAGTTCTACCCAATTATAGTAACCATTTGTTTGTACAACCATAGTATACAGTGTTCCCGTGGTTTTGTCAAACCACTTATCACCTTCTTTTGTGAATTTGGGCTTTTCTGTTTGATTGAAGAAAGTAACTCCAGGTCCAATTAAATACCAGCCACTTTCATCTGAGTAAGGATGACCTAGAGGCGTTTCATATGCCAAATATGTTTTTTTATTAAACGTCACGATATCCCCAACAGAGTATGTAACCGGTTCGCCATTTGAATCAAATGGCAGGTATTGCCCTCTGACGTTTAGAGACTTTATCATTTACCAACTCTTAGAATAATAGTTTGATCATTAGTTCTACCCATAGGAGGAAGTTCCTTGCAGTTTATTTTTAGTATTGCATTCTTGCAAGAAAGAGAAGGTCCGGTCAAGATTTGATTTAAAACTGTCGTGTTATTTCGAAGAGACTTCATGAAAGAAGTATCATCAAAGTTTTTAATTGTTGTTCCTTTGACTGTCATTCCATCTTTACTTTCCAAGTAAACAATTTTATTCGTCTTTGGATGATATAGAACACAATGCTTACACCCAATTATATTTATTGGATTCACCGACTCAATTTTTAACTTTGTATTCTCAGAAGAAAACTTAAGATTCTTCACCAATTTTGCAGGATCGATAGTTTTTTTCCTGCGAGTAATTTTACTGGTTTCTTCTAATACATCTACCAGCATAGTAAGATATTCGTCTATCTTCTTCAACTTAGTAATTGTCAAGAAAGACCAACCTTCTGCACATTGAGGATCTGTTCCTTCAATCGCACACCTAATCTCTTCTCTATTTTTAGAAAAAATTTCTAACAGTTCTTTCTTGGTTTTTTTTGGCGTTTTATAAGAATTTATGATAGCCGTAAATCTAGGTTTTCTACTAGATTGATTGTTCTGGACTTTCATCAAATACTCATCAAACATACATTCTAAACGATATCCTAGTTCTTCTTCAATGTTCATTTTGGTTTCCAAAAAACATAAACTGGTTCATATTTCAGATACTTACCATTTACTTTACAATAGTTTTTACATAGGGGCTTTCCATCTTCCCCCACTCTATTCTGTCCGGGCATTCCTTCTAATGCCATTTTCAATTTATATTTATACTCAAGACCCATCTCTTCTAGAATTTTTTGTGAATCTTCCTCTAGGGGTAGATATTCACCCTTCACCAGAATATCTGCTATGTTCCATAAAAGATATCGTCCGGACTTCAACCACTCCGCACAGGTCTCCAGCGTGGGACGCAGGAACCCGTCTCTCCACGATTCATAGGTAGAACCATACTTCTTGTATGACTGGTTCCCATCTTCGCTGTACGCTTCTCTGTTGAAGTATGGTGGGGAGGTGAAGATCAAATCTACCTTTCCTCTATGCCTCTGAAAGTCGGGATCATTGCGAATCTCTTCTGATCCTAGTTGATATACTTCGTATTCATTTGTGTCGGAGAAGAAAGAATTGGATCTAGTGGTTTTTTTGTTGTAAAAATCAGCGACCATAGAGTACTTAGAAGTCCCATCATCGAAGAAATTATCAGGATTGGGATCAGTGCCAACGTAAAGAATATGGCTAGTGTCGCGGACAGACATAGCGCCAAGGATACGACCACCCCAGCCAGAACTCGGATCATAGATTCGCAAATCTGTTTTGTCGGAAATGTGTTGAGTAAATCTTTCATACAAGTATTTAGCCGTCATAGGAGGAAAATTAACTGCTGGTTGAATATATCCAATTCTAAAAGCCTTGAAGCAAGCAGGGAACAGTTTCTTTCCCTTTGTGTAGAGGCGAATAGAATACACACGATCATCGGGCATATTCTCAATATCGAACGTAGAATGATGACGATACTGTAACCACCCGCAATCCTTGAATTTCTGAACTTGATCATTTGTCAGTTGTAGAATTTCTGATTGTTCCAGTTGAAAGTAACCAGAATTAAGTCCGTCACGAAGTTTCACCTGCTCCAATATAAAGTCATGATCCCCGAATAAAGATGGCTGTTCGAAAAACACACGAATCCATTCTTCACCAGAGTCCACAGATACGACTGAATACTTTTTACTGTTCTTGATAGCAGATAGTGCGTAGTTGTAAAAAGAATCCCGTCTGAAGTGTCTGAGGGAACCCTTGTACACCTGATCAAGTCTATCAGGATCTGCAACCAAATCGTAGATCGAATACCCATTATCTTTATCGGTATAATTGATTCGAGTTCTAAACATATTCTCGAAAAATTGATCGACCTCGGAACCACCACGAGACTTGTTGATGATCACATCTTTTGGTGTCTCACTCAGTTCGTCATCATATTCAAATTCATGGACCGGATAAGTTTCAAGTTTATTCCAGTTTTCAATAATCTTGGACTCTGGTTTACCAGTCCGAGGAGGACAGCCATAAGTATCCCAAGAATCTTTCAGTACTTCTCTCATTTTACCAACCCATACCCTAAAATCATCAGGTGTCATTTCAAGCAAGTCTTCAAAACATACATTTGCTTCATGGTTGATCACATATTCATTTGTTGGGTATGGTATCTTCATGATCCTACATTCCAAAAAAGTGCGCCAGGTGACGCATGATCTTTGATAAACTCCCACGCTTTCGCATCGTAGGTTGGGGCTGACGGAAATGGGGGCAAGACTTTGGTTGCTTTGTTGAAGGCATACTTTGATTTGTACAACTTCGCCTTTCCGTATTCGCCGCTATGTCCCACACGCACACAGTGAAACTCGGCGTTGGGCCAAGCGAGTTGTAATCCTCTGGTAAGAGTTCCTGAAGAACCAACCGTCCAAACCTCAGTGGGTGTAACATCCATAGATTGTGCAACACGAATGACTGACGCGAGGACCGTGGGGTGATCAAAACCAATAGGTAACAGTCTGCGAGATGTAGGGCTATCTGATACATAATCTCTTGCTCGTTTTTCTGTTACACTAAGCATTCCGTTTGGAACCCAGTGCATTATACCACCTGCTGCTATTGCTTGCAACTGATAATTATGTCGTTTTTCAACAGCACGATCTGCCATGAAGATCACTGCCTTCTTGTCGTACCTGCCACAGAGATGTGCAAGTGAGATCTGAGCATAACCAGTGGCAGGTGAACTGCCATACACCCACTCCTCGATCTCAGGCTGCGACTGTATCAGATAGTCGGCGAATCGCATCTTCGATCCACCACCTATAAGATCGTCACGGACGACGAGGATCCCCTCATGCTCCTCTACAACGGGAGGAGGGAGAGAGTCCGTCCAATCACCAATCATATCTAAGTAATCTTCTGCTGTTAATTGAAAAAGATCAGACATTATTTATATACTTCTATTCTATCCGACTGAAACTGTTCTTCTTTTTTACTATGACAGTCTTGTCAAATTTATCAGCCATTTGGTCTAGTTTATGGGATATAACAAACACATTACTATTCTTCTTGAGATGATTCAAGTTTTTCATTAGTTCATCAGTACCAACAGAATCTAAACTAGAATCGAATATCTCATCCAAAATCAAGATATTACAGTGAGCACTATTTTTTGCTTTAGCAACTTCTCTCCAGGCAAAAAGTAATGCTAAATCTATTCTCAACTTCTCACCTTCACTGAAACTCATATAACTAAACTTATCCCTAAATCTACTCTTAATAATCTCATTAAATTCTTCGTCCAATTCAAACTTGGTAAAGAAGTTCATGTTAGTTAAAAATGTGTTTATGACTTTATTAATTAGAGGAAGATAAGATTTTACGATCTTAGACTTAATTCCGGAATCCTTTAATAAGGATATACACACATCATAAACATCCCGTGTAGTCTGTAACTCATTGATTCTACTTTGATGTTCTTGTTTTTGGACGTTCAACACCTTCAAAGAATCCTCTTCTCCAAAAACTTCCTCTGTTACAGTTTTTGCAGAAAGTAGATCAGTCTTTAGTCTTTCTATCTTTTCCTGATGACTTTTGATTAGAATTTTTTTACTGTCTATAGACTTCTCAACAGAATTGTTTTCAAATTTAGAAGATGACAGTGACTTTAAATCATTCTCCATATTCTCTATGTTAGAATTTATTTCGATAAGAGCATCTTCTAATTCAGAAACCTTTTGTGTATTTTCTTCTATTTGTATTAGCCTAAAAGATTCTTCAATACTCTGCTTGCATGTTGGACAAGAAGAATTTTCTTCATAGAAATCAACTTTCTCCTGACAAGAAAAAGTCTTATTAGTCATTTGACCTTTTATTGTTGAATATTTTGATTTCTTGGATCGTAGAGTTTCTTCTTTATCTTCCAGTAAAGAAACATCAATAACAGAATCAACCAGTTTTGATACATCAGAAGTCAACTCATGTATATGGTTCGTATACTCTTTCACTTCCGAGTTGATTTTAGTTTCGGATACTTCTTTCTGCTCATACAACTTAGAGATGTATTTTTCTTGCATTTTAATTTTTTCTTCAACAACAGTAATTTTCTTCTGAATATCATTGATATTTTCCTTGATAAATGAATGCTTTGCCTTTGCATTCTGATGCATCACAGAAAAAATATTTATACTCAAAATATTTTCAATAACCACTCTTCTATCAGAAGGTGTCAATTGCATGAAGGGAACAAAAGATGATCTACCAAGAATTACAACTTGGGTGAATGTTTTGTAATTCATCTTAAGTATTTGTTCTTCAAGTAAAGACTGATAGTCTCTACTCTTTGCATTTTGATCTATCAGTTCTCCGTTTCGGTAGATCTCAAAAAACTTAGGATTAAGACCTCTTTTTATTTGATATTCCACCTTTCCGATGGTGAAGTATACCTCAACCATACTATCCTTTTTATTGATAGAATTGCATAGTTGAGATAGATTCACCTTTCGGAATGGCTTACCAAACAAAGCGAAAGTTATAGCATCAAGAAATGCAAACGACTTCCCGTGTCCATTCAATCCCGAGACCAAAACCAATTCGTTTTTAGTGAATTTTATTTCGGTAACAGAATTGCCAAAAGAACCGAAGTTCTTGAATCGCAATCTGGTGAAATTAATCACTTAGCATCCCGAAACTTTTTCTTTTGACCACAAGACTTACAACCACCAGTTTTTCTCTTTTCAGACTCACCCTCAACACCTTCTCGACCAGGCATAACACCCATATTTCCAACTCCAGTTGCTTCCTCAAAATTTTTCTTGGTAAGCCCACTCTGTCCAAAAGTTTCTGGAATGTGAACAATAGAAATTTCATCACCAGTCTTGATTGGTTTGAGAGCATAGAATCGAATGGTTCGTGTCACATCGTCAAACTCATAATATGCATTAGGAGTATTTGATGGTTGATACGCCATACAATTTCCCATCGGAAGGATTAGGTGGGAACCAAACTCATCACACATAAAAGATTGGTTTTCGTCGCAGGGTAAGGTCCATATAAATCTTGCTGCAACCTTATCCTTTGTTGCTTTGATAAAATCATTGAGGCGTGTCTCTAGAACAACGTAGAAACACTCTTCGATTAGTTCGCCCCCATCAATATTTTCTGATGCAACTACAGAATGAACTCCCCGATCACTAACGTGAAGTTTAGAACTACAGACAAAGTTAGACTTAACAGGAACGGCAAAACCTTCCTTGTTACTAATTAACAGTTTTCTTTTGTATGCACCAATAACTTTACGCGGATCTTCAGAAAAATCCTGAATATCCTCTAAAACATCTTCACTTTCAATTTCTACATTATCAGTCTGACTCATTTTTTAAAGCCTCCATATAAAGGGATTTTAATTTTGTTTTCAATTCATTTCGGTTCACGGAAGTCTCTAGTAAATCAACAGATTCTAAGACTAGATCTAATGTATTTTTTTCTAGATCAATATCAGACTCATCATTATCCAATACACTATAGTCTTCGACTATACTTAAATCTGCTACTTCAATATCATACAACTTTTCTATGAAGTTTTCAAACTTATTATTGTCTTTTTTATTGTTTACTATAACTCGTATAAACTTATTCTTATATTTATCGTCTACGAACATATCTTTATCATCATCATATTCTACTGAATAGAACATCTTATCTTCATTTTCTACAAATTCTATTTCTCTTGTATCGGTATCTAATACATGAAAGCCTTTAGAATCATTTAAATCACTAAAGGTTATTTGATATTGTGTACCTAAGTACACCACATTATTTTTGGAATTTTTATTATGAAAGTGACCACTCAGTACCAGTTCGAATCGTTTAAGAAACGAATCACTCATTCCTCCATGAAACTGGACCCCTCGCATAACTTCATATCCATTCAATTCAAAATGACCACACACTATAGGAGATTTGCTATTCTTAACGTACTTTAATGTATCTTCCCTATTTTCAGAATTTATCCAAGGTACTAAACATATATTCAAATCATCAAAAGAAACATCCTGTGGTTCTTCGTATATTTTCATATTAGAGTAAGAAGCCAACAATTCTTTCGGTGAATTTATCTTATTAGTATTCTTATAGAAAGTATCGTGATTGCCAAGAAGCAAATGTACGTTTATATCTAAAGATTCTAATTGGTTAAGAATCTTTGTCCTAACTTCTGACAAGGTATTGAAATTCACATACTTTCTTCGATCGAAGAAATCACCGAGGTGTATAACGTCTTCAATTTTATTATTTTTACAATAAGGAAAAAATGTGTTTTCATAAAAATTTACGAAGTGATTCAAGAATATAGAAGAATCATTTCTTGCTCCGAAATGACTATCATTAATTAACGCTATTTTCATGTTTTCTTTTTCTTACTAGAAAATTTAGTTATATCCCCATCCGTCAGATCGAACACATCCTTTATGTCAATATCATCAACGTTATCTTCAGTACTTTCTACCACTTCTACACTTTTCTTTTCAGTTTTATCTTTGTCTTTTTCGAAGTAGTTTTGTTTGTACCATTTATGAAGAGTCCCGTCAACATCATTTTCTTCCATTAACTTATACTTAATGTACATCTGTTTCTTTTCCTTTTCTATTCTTCGTAGAAAGGCAAAGTATATTATTTGCGTAAAGTATGAAAACGGATTTTTTGATTTTTCTGGGTTGAAATTGTGTGCGTACATTAGGCAATTTTCAACAGCGTCACTTACCATTTCTTCTGTGTATGGATACTTTGCAAAATTACCTTTTTTGCAAAGATTTGATGCTATGTCTAAAAAACATTTACCTATGTAATTATTAATAGGAGGTCTAGGTTCTTCTGAAGCCTCCGCCTCCTTTACCAACACTACCCACTCACACATTTCTTCGTAAAACTTTTCATTGTCAATATAGTGATTTTTGCTTTTGCTCATGATTATATTATATTTCCATTTCTAAATAAGTCAATTTTATTCTTGACAACTTTTCATATGCGATTATAATCTTCTGTGTAGCCGGTTAAAAGGGATAGAAAGATAATAGTTATAGATTACCTTAAGTAATCAAATGGATTATTATCCCAATCTGTCCAACGATTACCGAAGTTAGGGTGATCAGTTTCATCTCCAGTGTATTCTTCACTAGGAACTTCCTGATCCATACCTTCGCCTACCATATCAGATATCAATTCGTCTAGAAAATCATCTGAGATAAGACCTTTTTCGATAAAATCTTCGAAGTCCTTTTTGGTCAATTCCATTTCAAATTTAAAAGTTCCAGATTCTGGATTCTTTGGCTTAGACATATCCATTATGTCTTTCATTAGATCATTAATATTATCTGGAAAATCTCCAGATTTTTTATTAGGATCATTGTCAGCATTAAATTCTTTCACTTTAGTCTCAGTATGTTGTTGGGCTTTGTACATATTTATAACTTTATCAGAAGGATCGATTATACTCGTAACCTGAGTTTCTTTTATCTTAGTTGATTTATCCTTAGCATAAACCAGCCAGTCCTTCAGAAATGTTATTTCTTTATCATACCCCATAGGATCTATTGCAGTGATGGTCTTGAATACCATAGGAGAAACTATAGTAAATGCCCCTTTATTTTTGTTAATCACACTGCAAATTATTTCTTCACCGCTGTTCAACTTAAATATTTTATAGGATCGGTTCATAACTTCTCCTTTATACGGATCTTGCAAAGTTCGAAATTAAACTTTTCATTAGTATATATTTTAATTCTTGCGTGTAGATGTTTCAATGTGTGGTTTACGTACTTTCCCCAACTTAAATCATCAGAAATATCATAAACTATTGCTTTGTCTTTTGACTCTGATATCCGGAGTCCTCTACCAATTGACTGCAAAACTCGTATAACTGATTTTGAGGGAGAAGCAAAAATGATGTTATGTATATTTTTTATATTAATACCAGTAGAACATGTACCGTAAGAGGCTATAAGGATACAATCCTCAGTAGAATCCAGATATTTTCGTATTGACTCTCTATCTTCCACATCAGTTTTGCCGTGTATGAAGTAAACTTCTTTGTCTCCATCTTTAGACATTTCGTACAATTGCTTACCATGTTTCTCTACAAAATTAAAAAGGACTAAAGTATTTCCTTTTAGTTTTTGAGACAAATCTGATATAAATTTGTTTCTGCTCTGATTTCTTACGATCCAATCAATTTCCTCTTGGTAGGTTACTCTCTTAACTTCTTTTTTTGATTCATCATCATATCCAAGAACCATACAATTGATATTTAAGTTCGCAAGAATTTTCTTGTCAATAAGTTCTTTAGTTGTTACTACCTTAATCGTAGGTCCAAATAGTCCTTCAATCACCAGTTTGTGTATTTTAGAATTGTCCAGAGTTCCAGTTGTTCCGAACCGATAATACGCATTCGTAAGTTTACTCAGTAGTGATGTGAGTGACTTTGCTTTGTACAAATGACATTCATCGCCCAGTACTACAGAGAAGTCTTTGAAGTAAGACTCTGGTAATTTATATAAACTTTGCCAAGTACTAATTACAACTCTCTTTGTAGTTTCTTTCTCTTGACCAGAAAATATTTTGTGTATATCTCTTTTGTTGAAATTATCATCGAGAGATGAATATTCCATAAAATCAGATTCCAATTGAGTTACCAAACCTGTGGTTGGAGTTATGATTAAGATTTTACCATCAGGCATGTTGTCCAAAAAGTATCGGACCAAACAATATATTATCAGAGATTTGCCCGATCCTGTCGGAGATAATAAGAGACATCTCTTATTTAATAGTGCATCTACTATAGCCGATTTCTGATGATCATGAAGAGATATTTCAGTCTTACCGTTTGATAACTTCATATTGGAAAGATACTGATGAATATCATCCCAACCTACCTCGTTTTGCTTTTTTTTGTTTATGGTATAGGAGTAACCTCTATCATTGCAGAACTTCTCCAATTGATCTAGAAGTCCGCAATATAAAGTTCGAGTGAATAGATTAAACAATCTAATCTGTCCATCCCATATTTTATTTTTGTATGCAGGAGTATACTGATAATTTGGAACTTTAAAGGTGAAAAAATCATTGAGTTCTTTTGCAAACCCTTTTTCACAATTAACCTTTAAATTAGTTGCATCTATCTGCTCTATATCAATCAAACTCATATTATTGACCGTTGGTAAATTTTAACCAGTCGATTACTGCTCGTATGTTCCACTGTCTATTATTTATGATCTTTATAACAGACTCCAAATACTCCACTACAACTTCGGCATATTTTAATTTGGAACTTATGAGTTGTATATCATCATCTGCTTCTAAGAATTTATCAATATCAGTTTTCAGCACTGAAAGTTCGAAAGGTTCCCATTGTTCTTCCCGCAGTTCTTCTTCTGATATTTTGCCAGTATAATACAACCATTTCTTCTTCTTTATGATTTTAAAATCACTTTGACTTTTTGCCAATTTTAATTTTTCGTCCATAAGAAAATTTAAATACTTGGAATGTATTTGTGGAGTTCTGCTGGATTCTATATTCAATTGTGTTTCATCTATTAGCAAGTCTTCTTGCGCCATTAATCTATAATCACTTAAATTCATCAGATAAATTCGCTCTCCCTAGATTGGTTATTATATGCTAAGTCTTCAACTTCAAAGTATGTGTAGTTAAAGGTTACGGATCCTATCACAGGTCTTGAGTTAGGCTCTTCTACGCTAAATTCAAGAGGTCCTAATGATATTGGATATAGTTTCTTGAACGTAATTCTTTGATGTGCTTGATATGCACTATTAAGAATTAGTAATGTTGCATCGGAAGTTTGTGCTTCCTCTTGGACTACATGAGGCGATCTTATTTTGGATATGTTTTGAATCCATTTATATAACTCTTTATATGTAAAGAATCTTTCATCAACGGCATAACGTATAGTTAGTGGTTCAAATCTCATTTGTCCACCGGGATATTTTATGTCCGTGTTCAGTGTTGTTGCTTGTATAAGTTCACCATATGACATTTGGGGAACTGTAACTTCCTTGACAAATCTTTCAAAGTTAGGGATTCGTGTAAGGGTGAATACAAAATAATTTTTATTTAAGAAATTATTATCAAAAGATCCATCAGTAGAAATCCCTGCTGATCTTAAAACCCAGTCCGGTATTGCTGCTGTTATTCCATTCATACTACTATGTATACGAAAAAGGGGGACTCTTTCGAGTCCCCCTTTTCATTCGTTACTAGTATTGTCAGGATCAGGCGTTACCGTGAAGGTTCGAGACACCGAATACGCGGTAGTACTGGTTTCCACCTTCAGTGACAAGGTTAGTTGACTCGGCGAATGGGTTTGCAACCATTCCGTAACGAGTCTTGAACCCGATCTTGGGCTGGAAGGTTTCTTCACCAACCGCACGTACCATCTGGAGTGGAACGTATGGGCAGTAGAAGAGTCCAGCATCATAAGGTGAAGTACCCTTATATCCAACACAGACGATATTTCTGTTCGCTGTGAGGTATGGATCGATGTAGACACGCATGCGTCCGTTGAGAACACCGGCGAAAGTGCTTCCTGTATCATCAACGTCAAGGCTGACGTTGAGTGCTGGTGAGATGTTGAGGAATCCACCCATTGCGAGGGCAGAAGCAACGTCTGACGAGCAGATAATGAAGTTACCCTTTCCGCGACGAGTTTGCTTGGCGATTACGTTGGCTTCACGTTCAATCTGGAACATGAGTCCACGGAATCTTTCAGCACTCCAACGTCCGTCAGAGTCAGCAGCAAGGTCGTAGATACCACCACCATTGGAAGTTCCAGCAAGATCAGTTTGCTTGGCACCAAGTTTAGCATTGTGGTAGATCATACGGATGAGTTCTCGGTTGATTTCACCGAGGATCTCAGTGCTGAGGATGTTAGCAAGTTCTGTCTCAGCATCAAGTCCGTGAACGGCCTTGAGGTCCTGAGCGAGCTCTGTGCTGTATTCAGCCTTGAGAGCACGAGTCTTTGCTTCAACAGCAAGTCTTTCGATGCTGAATGCCATCTGCTTGAATGCAGGAGCACTGTTGCTGAGGTTTTCAGCAGTAGATGTTGTCATACCTTGGAAACCTGCTCCAAAGATGTCATTTCGGTAACCGTATGTGGCACCATTGTCGAGATCACCGAAGATATCAGTTGAGTTTTGTTTGTCAGCGGCGGATGTTGCTCCAGATGCACCAGCGAACTGTGCGTCAGGTTCTTGGAATAAGGCTTCATCGCCACCCTGATTTTCAAACTTGCTCTTCATAGCGAAGATGAGTCCTGTTGGTGCGTTCATGGGCTGAACACCAGCAAGATCATAAGCCATTAAGTTTGGCATAGCACGGCGAACGAGGCTAATAAGAACTGGATCGTAACCAGCAAGGTTACCGTTAGCAGCACCAGCAGCCTGGGCTACGTTGAAACCGCCACCAAGCATAGAGTTAGTTGGAGCAGCCTCACTGAGGAATTGCTGTCTGCAAGCTGTTTCTTGATTCTCAAGAAGGCATGCGGTTACTTTCTTCTTATATCCATCGCCGATTCCTTCGAAATCGTTGTGGTTAAGAACAGGATTCCACTTTTCGACCAGCTGGTCGTATGGCTTCGAGTTCGTCATTTCTAGTTCGGATAACATGGGTTCTCTCCCTTTTTCTGACTATTCAGTCGTTGTTATTGTTTTCGTAAATTTTTCTAGTTTGTGCTTGACGGTTAAGAGCATTGACGTACATATTCATGGTATCAGATTTTGACTCTTCATCGACTGTAGGTTCGTTGCTCTCTACTAAATCTTCTTCATAGTCAGTTTCTTTTAGTAGTTTTGTTGAATTACTGAAATTATTTGATTCAAAATAACTTTCTTTAATTGTGTTCAACTTATTACTATACTCTTCATCATTTGTGTAATCGATACTTTCAGCAAGTCCTGCAAACTTATCAATCTGAACATCAGTTAAATCTTCAGTATTGTTTGCGAATAACTCTGCTTTTCTATAGAGTTCAACTTGCTTGGCTAACTCAATATTTTCAGCGATTATATCATTGAGTTGTTCTGTAGTTGTTTCGTTCTCGGTGACGAGCTCTTCAAGAACATCGACCTTCTCATCGGGAATATCGATGTAATTGGTTTCAAAGAGGGTCTTAAGACCATTGATGAAGGACTCAGCAACTTCTGTTCTTAGTCCATTTTCAATGGCAAGTTCATTCTCTTTCACCCATTCTTCGACGACATAGTTGAGGTAGTCATCAATTCTTTCAACAAGTTCCTCTTTGAAAGAATCTAGTTCCTTCGCGTGCTCTTCTTGAATCTTAGTAGAGATTTCCTCTTCGAGAGATTGAACTCTTTCGTGAATTGCGGTTTCGAAGACGGTTTCTGCCTTCTCCATAAACTCCTCACTCAGTTCCTCACCGTTGAAAAGAGTTTCTAAGTGCTCGCGTACGCTAATCATTTGTATTTCTGGACTAGCGTCAGAAGGCTTAGGAGCAAGAGTTGCCTTGTTCTGTTCAGCAGTTCCTGGCGATGCGACAGGTTTGTTCACCATAGCCCCTTTTCCAGAGGCATCCCCATAAAGGTTACTGCTGCTGTAATCGGGTTCGTTCATTGTTTTTGTTGTACCAGTTGACATTCTTGTTCTCCAACGGTTTTTAATTATGTATTAATTTAGTTTCTTTAAGAATTTTTCAAAAAGATGAATTGCTTGCTTTTCTTTTTCTTTGGTAGAAGCATATTCATATTGTTTTTGCATGTTAGCGATGTCTTGTTCTCGGAGAACACCATTATCCCAGACCCATTCCGCACCCTCATAAATGCCATTAACAAATGCATCTGGGGCTGAAGGATCTGCTACGACATCTACAGCAGAAAGCATGAAGTCTTTCTGTACTTCATTAATTCCACCGATGTCTTTAAGTGAACCCATTCCTCTAGATGAAACGCCTAATTGAGCACCTTCATCTATGAGATTTTTTACGATTTTACCCATGGGAGTATCGAGAACTTTTGCTCGACCGATACAATCATTTCCATTCCATTTCAATTCAGTTATAAGGTGCGATACTTTATCCAAGTTGACGGTAGGACCTTGAGGGTGATTCAACTCCCCAAGTGCTCGCTTCTTATCGACATATTTTTCGTTATATCTTTTTACTTCATTTTCAAGAATGCCCATTGGATATACTCTACCGTTTCGGTTCTTTTGCTCTGCCTGCATAAAGACACCTTCAATGAAGTATGATTTATTACCTTCTTTTTCTTCCGTTACAAGACGGACTTCTTCTGTTGTCTCGGTAATTAACTTCATTTATTCTTACTTCCCTTTTTTGCATTATGGATTCTTTGTCTAATAACATCACCATAAGTTATTTTATTATGTGGTGGTTTATTATTTGCCAAATCTTCGTCTTCCAAATTTGCATTTTTTAGAGTTTTAGCCTTAGCTTCCTCAACATTGTCATAGACCGTAGAAATTGCATCTTTTCTCATCTCTTCTATTCTGGATTGGACCTTATCTAGAAGAGCGGAGTTGACATTATCAATTAGATCTTTTGCATTATTATCTAAGATATTCGATAAAATTGTTGCTGGGATATTCATAACTTCACCTCCGGATTTTCCATATTTTTCGCAGTTTCTTTGACAAAGGAAACCATAGAATTAAACGAAGTTTCGTTGAGACTTATGTTATTCTTGAATAATTGTTGATTTTCTCTCGTAAGAGTATCATGCACTTGGGTTATCTGATCTGCAAGTTTGCTGTTGATTACAACTTCACTACTATCTGCAAGGGTAAATATAGCCTCGTCATGTATTGCTGCTTCTTTGATAACTTTTGCAAATTCAAAATAAGGATCATAGATGTCAAGAGTTTCCTCTTTGATGACTGAATATATCAATGATGCTTCCTCAAGTGATTTTATATTCTCTATGAATAATTTATCACCTCTTTGACTGACTATATTCTCATCGATACCTTCTTTGTTCAGTTTTCGTCTGACAGCCTTTGCCTCGTTGACATCACCGAACCCATGACGTTTTATGGAAGATAGTATCTTTATTCTAGCATCTAAAACTTCCGAGACTTCTTCGTTTACGTTGCTATCTTCTACTTCATTCCAAACACCCTCTGGCTGGAGGATATTTTTATTGACTTCTCTTTTCTTCTCATCTATGGATTTGTTTATCCTAGAAACAGCCTCTCTGACAAAGGAATCGACGAAATTGTCTTTATCGTCTTCCATTGCGGCCGCTAGCATGTCATTCAGGTTTTTCATCTACTTGTTGCTCCGGTTCTTGTGGCTGTTCCTGCTGAGGTTCTACCTGTTTTGGAATTTCATCTAGTTCATCTTGAAGTTCTTTCATTTCTTCATCTGACATCTTTAATATTTTCTTCTTGACGAAGTTTGGACCAAACATAGTGCCCACATATTCTCTTACATTATTTAGCATATTTATTCTTTCATTGAGGATTTCCATGTCCTTTAAATCCTCAAAGTAAGTGTCTTTAGAGAACATAAACTTCATATGATCAGAAATATCTGACCAGTCTTGATCCGATATAATTCCTTTCAGAACAAGTTGAACTCTAAGTAACTGAGTAAATACCTCAGAAAATCTCATCTGCAATCTTCCAACGAATTTTTGGAATTTTACTTCGTCTCTAGTAATTTCAGAGGATCTACCCATATTGAATCCGTTTTCCGATTCCATACGAGAATACGGCACATTGAGTGCTCTATACACTTTCTTTAGAAGGTATTCAACATCTTCCATTTGTCCTAGATTTTGACCACCCGGTAATGTAGTAATTTCCGTTCCCTTACCACCTTCTCTTCTGGGCAACCAATAATCTTCAAGCATCGACATATGTCTTCGATCGTCTTTAACTACCCCATCTTCGGGGTCATATATTAACTTATTCTTATATCGATTCATCAAGTCTCTAAGGTATTGCTCTGCCTTGTTCTTAGGAAGATTACCAACATCAATATAAAATATTCTTCTTTCTGGTGCTCTGGATATGCGATAAATTGCCACAGCATCTTCTATCTGCCTGAGCATGTTAAGTGGTCTAATTGATTTATGTAAGTACCCTATAATGGTTTTGGTGTGTCCGTCAATCAGGCCTGAATGGACATATGCGATAGAGTCTGGGCTTATCTTTAAACCAGCAGTAGGAGTTTGGTATGGAGAATCTTTATCTGTATTAGTATACGTGTAATATTCCTCTACATTTTTCACCATAGGAACTGCTGCTCTTCCCTCTGCGTTTATTCCTGAGTGGGTCTTATCCTTGATTACTTTTCGAACCCTTTTCATCTTAAGAGGATCGATGGGTCTTATTTCTTTTATGCCTTCTTGAGGATTTTCTTTGTCTATTAGAATATGATAATATAACTTACTATCGATATACCATCTTCTAAAAATATCATGACATCTTTTATTAAAATCTAGAAGTTTCAAGACATTTTTAAATTCTCTTTGTATCTTTGTTTTGACTACATCGGAGTTTTTTAGTCTGGATAGATCTAATTTTACAGGATCTTCGGTATCAGAATATACCATGGACTCATTTATTATATCTTCGATCGCTTGATCAACTTCCGGGTATAACGACATACTTCTATATGTGTTAATTCGTTGAATTTCTGATTTTGTAGATGATTGGAAACTAGCATACTGACCAAAAATTCCACCAGTTTCAAAGGTGTAAGTTCCATCATATGTTTCCGGTGCAACAAAAGATTCGGGATCCTTCTTGAACTCTGGTATTGGTTCTAGAGAAGTCTTCCCGATATCTTTTTTGCGACCTATTGAAAATCCAAATATATCAATTGGCATTTATTACTCCATAATAAGTAGTATGCTATATGTAGCAAGTTTACGAGTTGTTCTGGAACACCGGATTCCCACCATTTGATGCACTACCGGTTATAGATCCATCAATTTCAAAGTAATCGTATCGTACAGTCGTATCGAAGGTCATGAACTCATTTTTACTTGCTGACGAGAGAACCACAGGTCCAACAGACACTGGCCAGACACCTTTGAGAGTTATCTTCTTAATAGGAGTCTCTGTATAGTAATCTAAATGTTCCAGTGTCCAAACTTGACGGTTTGCATTAGGTCCGGTATCTGAAGTATTGGATAAGTGATCATTAAGTGATCTCTGCCATTCCATGAGATTGGAATATATTGAACCAGCGTCAGATCCTGTATCATCAAGAATGCTTAGAGTAAATGGTTGATAATCTCTATCACCGGGAATGTATAGATTTCTTCCCCGGTACGGCACGCCAATTTCATTAATAATTGATGCAGGAAGAGCAAATGCGTACGCATTAAACTCTAGGATAGGTTTTCCTGTAGGAAGAACGCAGTTAACTCTGTAACTGTGTCTCCTAGTACCTCCATAAAAATTTGCTCCGAATGATGTTATGCTATTTGACATTAGTTTCTCCTATCAGGAAAGGGGCGTGCCTTCGCTGACGTTTGTAAATCTCAGTCTTATAAAGTTAACGGACTTAGTTGGTTTAACAAATACATCGGCGACGAATTGATTAGAATCAATAATATCTGACGTATTGTTTGTTCTATCACATACAACTCTATATTCTGTTATACCCCTCTGTCCTACGATAGTATCTAAGAAGGGAACAACTGAATTAACAAATTGTTGTCTAGTAGTTGAATCATTCTGTTCGAATAAAATTGATCGAGCGGCTCTTCCTAGAGTATTCTGAAGGTATATAAACAGTCTTGCAACGTTAATTCTACTCAATGTAGAGGTAGACGCCGCACTTGTCTTATCTCCGAATAAAATTGTCCCTTCACCGGGGAAGGATACTACGGGATTTACACCAGCGTTATATAAGGTGTCTTGCTCGGTGGGTGATACTTCTCTACTTAGTCGGATAACATCCAAAATCTGCCCTCTTCTTATACCCGCAGGGGAGAACCATGGTGATGTTAATCTATCTGTTCTTGCGAGACATCCAGCAACATCTGATGCTAATGTAGTCTTAACGATTTCTGATGATGTTGGATCTACAGACGCATTTAGTCGTCTCCAGTCTCTGTGAATTTTTCTACCATACACGTAGATCATGTTTTGATTCGACGAAGTGGCCAGTTCGGCCGCTTCACCGGGATCAATCTCTACTTGTTCTCCGCTTTCAATGATTTCATCATGGATTCCAACAACACCCATAATATCACCTCGAAGGTCAACTATTCCAGCAATATCGCTGTCCATATGATCAGCAGAGAAAATTGAGTCTAGTGATACAGATGTATTCTCCAACCCTTTAGTTACTCCGGAATAATCTGCTACAACAGCAACACCACCATATGAGAGATAGTTATTACATGCCCACCATTCAGCTTTCCAAGACCCGGTAGGTCCTTCTGGCCATCTTGATCTAGTTCCTCCCGCAAAACGGTTTCCAATAGTGGCGGTCGGCGAATTAGGATCGCCGTCGGTGTCGTCGGCAGCTGGATTATCTCCGTATGGATCAAAGAACGGAAAGGCACTCGCATCAGCTGGTTGTTCTGTTGGTGTGTTATATTCCGCACCGACAGCTGTGGTAGATTTTAATCTACCCATCCAATTATCCATGGAATCCACGATCATAAGACCATTTTCTCTTTCAGACGTTGTTCCCAACGCTTGAATTAGTTTATCTTTAGAAAGAAACCCAGATCTGTGGGTTCCGCCCTCTTCTGATCCGCTTATAACAAAGGACTCATCATTAATAATGACGGTGACATTAGGTCGAGCCATTTTTATCTCCTTGACTGTACTGAATTATTTAGTAATTATAATATTTTAGGATTGTTATTATCTGATTGATACCAACGATCCTCCCCATCCCATTCAGATTCATTTTCTTCTTCTGTGCTTATAAATCCGAAGGGAGTATAACTCTCCTCTATTTCTTCTAATTTGCTCTTGTATATACCTTTTCTAACATCTACCGTAGTCAATTCTTTGAAGTATTCTTGCCTAGTCATCCAGGAAAAAAGAACTAAAGTCATTACTAAATCATCATTATGGCCTTCATCTGCCTCATATGATGATCTTCGTGATATAAAGGTGGTGAGTTCCTTGATAATATCACCATCCTCTATTATCAACTTTCTCTCTTCTATCAGGCTCTTTAATACAGAACAACCAATTCGTTTGATTGGCATAGTCGTTTTTACACCAAGACTTGTTTTACCTTTTCCTGAAAATCCACCTGATAGAACTTGTCCAGATCTACCCATACTAGAAACGCTCAAAATAAATTCATTTTCATAATCATGGTGCAGAATATCCGCCACTTGTCCACCAATATCATTTATCTCGACAAGAATCCACGAATCATTATATTGCTTTGATACCGAATCTATAATAGTAGGAAAAACTAAAGGTGGTATTGTGTTGTTGTAAAATTTTGCTGCGATTTTATATGGCATTTCTGTTGCATCGATAACAGTGAAGGCACTATGATCCTTTGCCTGCCCTCTTGCAACATCTACTACGATAAAGTAAGTATGATCTTCTTTGGGTTTTTCATAAATGCAAAAACTATCTGCATTCTTTTTTATAGGTTTTTTAGGAAATAATCTCTTCAGTACATTAGTTGATATCAGGGTTGCCGACGATCCTATAAAGTCACATTCAAATTCTGATAGAAACTGTTCTGCACTGGAGTTTCTTATTGTTTCTTCTTTCCATGTTTCATCTCTCAGCGGACCACCGGGATATTTTGGAACATCGGACCAATGAACTTCTATGGGGATATACTCGCTCTTAAGTTCGTCTCCATCAGGTCTGGTAGCACCTACCCAGAAATCATAAAACATATTAAGACCATTTGGGGTAGATACCATAAGAACTTTTGTGGTTTGTCCCGAGGTTACTGTTGGGTATACAGAACTAAAGAACTCTTCTGCCACATTAGTAGGAACGTGGGCAAATTCGTCCAAGAAAATCATATTAAAAGAACCACCACGAATAGCAGATGCAGAAGTAGATGATGCTATAATTTTTGAACCATTTTCTAGTTGTATGCTACCCTTATTCCATTCAACGATTCCTTGCTGAATCCATTTAGGAAGATATTCGTAAGCCAATTTTAGGCGGGCAAGAATTTCTCTGGCAGTACTTTGTTTGTTGGCAAGAATGGCCACATTAGTACTTTGATTAAAAAGAACATAATGCAGCAAGTAAGAAACCACCGTAGTTGACTTACCGCTCTGCCGAGGAAGTTTTGCTATTATGAATCGATTATTGTGTATCGTATCTACAATATTTTTTTGATAATCGTACAAATCAAAGGGAACTAAACCTTCATCTAGAGATACAATTTTTATGTACTTTTGAATAAAGTATACGGGATCCTTAGAACATTTTACATATTCTTTTAGTTGATCTTCCGTATAATCAATCTTAGTGCCAGGAGCTTTTAAGTTTGAATTGCCTAAGTAACCATCACTCATTATTATTTTCTATCGCTTTCATTCTACTTCTATCAGGATTAATAATATCTTGGAGTTCACTGGTAGATCCCACGAAAAATGAATTATTGGTTGTTTTGTTGTTTTGGACTAATTTTTTCTCTGATACAGCCTCTATATCAGAAACTTTTTTGTGAAGATCCAGCATGTCTTTATTTACGTCAGAAACCGTCTTGATCAACTGTGATAGGACCTCGTACGCTCTAGGATGATCGCCCTCCTGAGCAACTTTTAAAATACCCTCTATTCCTTCTTCGCCCACATCTATTAAATTCTTAAGAGATTTTCTTGCTTTAGTAAAGTCATGATCAAGTTTGTCCGGTACTTCTATTCGTTTCGGCTCTTCTTTTTTTATTTCTATTTCTTTTGGCTCATAAGAAACATTGAGTGCCTTTTCTAAATTATGCGGTTCCTGTGACATTGTATACTACTCCTCCACTAGTTCCGGTTGCATAGTCTCCGGTAATTTCAATTCTTGCAGTTTGTGGATCTGTTATGCTATCGTACTTATATCCGTTTATTACATCAATAGTAACACCTTCGATAGGTTTGCTTGTGGTGATTGGACCATAAACATAACTTTTTGCAGTAAAACTAAAAACAGATTGTACGGATCTTCTTGTTTGAAAATCCCCCACATAATCTTCCATCACCTGAACTGCATTTAGATTTATAGGTACATCTACTTTATTGTGAATAGAATTTAAGTTCAATGTCACGTTGAAGTTTGGATTGAAGTAGGGTAATATCTGCTCAACAATCTGCAAATTTTCCTCTACGTATCGGGAAAAGATATAAAGACCAAATTGGATGTTATACGGAACTTCGTTATACATCGTTTTCTTGGTATCACCAATAGTTCTACTACGTTGTCTTAATTTATTAGTGGCTCTTTCTACATCGTAGATAATTGCAGTAATATCAAATCCTATGTGAGGTAATGTTATTTGAGTTTTATTCACATCTTCCGAAATGGAACTCATGTTGTTTATTCTTCTTATGAATTTTTCTTTTGGTCCATAAGAGATAGGAACTCTAATTTTGTTTTTCTCTGATCCATCTTGATTATACTTGACAATATGAACATCATTAAATAATGTTCCAAACGCTATTACTAATTTTCTGATACTTTCGTTGTAAAAATGTCCAAACATTATCCGTAATTACCTTCCGAGAATGGATCTCTATCCGTGAAGTCGAATATATTATCTGCATCTTCTAGTGTGGTGAATATATCATTATCACCCGCAGTAGATCCTGTCGGATCCAGTGGAATAATTATATCGCCACTTAATCCCTTTCTTGAGTCTTCTATTACATCAATTCTTGTATCACCCGTAGTAATTTCTTCATTAGAATATGTAAAGACTTCACAATCCATCTTGTATGCATATAGTTTACCAACCTGATAGAATGGGTTTTCGTGCTCGACAAAGTTTATTTCAAATGTAGTATTGCTAAGAGGAAAGAATATCAAATCACCCTCACGAGGTCTCAAGACTGTAGGAACAATTTGAGTAACCTCTTGTTCAAACCTTTTTCGGGAAACAACTAAACTTACTTTATCTTTTATATCAATACCAATCTGAGATATGATATCACCCATACCCTCAAAACCCTGTACCGACTCTATGTACATCTCTATGGGAAATGATTTTATAAATTTACTTGTTTCGTCTTCTCCAAATACATTATCTAAATCAACAAGAGACCTAGGAACATACACCATGTCCTGACCCATAGATCTAATAACCTCTGCACTAAGATCGGCTACGAGCTCTTGCTCCGGAGTAAATTTTTGATTGATATATGGATTTGTTGCCATTTAATTATCCAGTTATAAAGTCCACGGGTAATTCGTAACTTCTCAACATATCTTGTTCTATCTTTTCTATTTCACTTGTTGCCTCTGCAACTATCTGTCCACCTCGCAACATAACTCCGCCAGGAAGTTGAACACCATCAAACTTAGAAAGATTTTGTCCCCACTGTCTTTTCAGCAGTGCTGTAAAGTATTGTTTCAAATAACGATCATTGTATATTTCTCCAAATTTTTCTGGATCTAATTTAACATAAGCCTCAAAAACAATATGCTTACCCGCTTCAAGTTCTTGACTCCACTTCATGTCAATAAAAAGTTTGTTTCTTACTTTGCTGAATCTAAGTGCCTTTTCCGGTGCGAATAGATCTTGAAGTAGGTTGATGTACCGTTTGGTAGAATCGTAACTGGCCAGTCCCAAAGAGGACGAGCCACCAAGACCTCTATTAATTCCAAAGTAATCACTTAGTGCCATTTGATATCTAACATCAAACATGTTTATGCTTGCAAATGAGCCGAACTGAAAAACTTTAGTAACACTGACAATATCCTGTCCGGTAGGACCATCTGCTCCGTTGACTGCTCCTAGTTGATTAGTATCAATATAACTATTTGCAATATCCGCAGTTCCTACTTGATGCGAAAAGAATGCTTTCTCTACACCATCAAAATGTCTCTCGGTGAAATACTCAAGAGCCTCGTCGAGTCTATCTTCCGCTTGTTGATAATCTACGTTTATTTCAACAACCGGAGATCCTAAATTCCTAAAGGCATAGTCGATAAGATCTTTTTTGGATGATATTGTGGCCATATGAAGTCTCCTTGCCACTTATATGTATCTACTACTATTCGTCTAATTTAGGAGGTTCTTCTGGTGTTGTTACGGGTATTTTATCTACAACGGAATAAGGTACGTTCTCGATATAATACTTACGAGTCACCGGTTCTTCTGCCTCATCGGGATCACTTGAAGCATAATCAGTAAATCCTGGCATTTTCATGGGACAAGATAATACAGGATAATCCAGTTTACTATACTGATCATCATCAGAAATCAACCAAGCCCTTGGCTTGTCTCCACAACCACAACCTCCACAAAAGTACTTACCTTCAGTTTTACTCTCGTGTAGATGTTGACATGGAGGCAATTCTCCGTCTAGGTGCATATCACCAAAACAACTGAGAACCCTAAGTTTTTTAATAGGTTCTGTTGCCTTTTTATTTTTTAAACCTCTGGATGCTAGGGAGGTAGCAAAACTTCTCACCATAGAAATTTTACTGCCGTTAGAAGATTGTTTTTTCAAATCTTCATCGGTATAAACTTTAGTTTTTTTCTTGCAATTGCAATCTTTCTTTTTTGAAGAATCGCTCATAAAAATCTCCTAGTTAGTCACAATAAGTCGTCTGCAAAGGGGAACGGCCAGTGGTTTGGATTGATCCACTACGAATATTTTACCACCCTCATCATTATCACCTTGATTCATATACTGACCATAAACATATGCTCTAGTATTTATAACCTGTTGGATAGGTGTTTCAGATTGAATTCCATATTCATCATTCATATCAAATATACTCGAACTCATCATATTAAGTTTAAGATCATTATCTAAAAAGTTCTGATACTTAGAAGCGTTTCTATTTGAACTTACTAGATTTGATGATATATTTTTGTATATAAAACTTAACTCTCGGATTGCAGGAATATACCAATCATTGAATCCCATATAAGTTAATTGTTTCACATCTCGGAATAATTCATAATTTATACCAGAGTAAGAAAATCCATTTCCGTGTGTGTTATAAAAGCCATCATGCTTTGATACTCTATATGACTTATAACTTTCTTTTCTATTTTTCATTGAGATTTTAGTAGAAGAGAGTTTATCCTTCTTTCTATACAAATCACCAAAAAAGTCAAAGGACAGAACTACTGCCCACGAGAATTTTTTCTCTCCGTTTACGTCAAACTCGGATTTTATGTTCGTTTTACTATTAGTTTTTCTATCTCGATATTCTATGCTACTGTCATTTGGACTGAATATACCAAGATACATTCCTCCCTGAAACGTTTCACCTATCGAGGGAAGTTTACTCTTTGATATTGTGGGTGGATTTGCTCGAATAGAACCAGAACCCCTTCTAGGAGGATACATGGGGGTGTCATTGCATTTGACTGAACTGTCCTTAGAATTAGAAGGAATCCAGAGCCCTTGTGATTCTGAACATGCAAACTCGGTTTTCAATGAACAGCCATACGTGTAATCATTATTGACTGTCTTCAGTTCATAGCATGTGCTTATTACATTTGTTGAAATTGGACTTCTTAAATTCTCACCGACAAATCCACCTCCGCAATCCTGACCATTTACTCCACAAGGAAGATCCTGATTGAAAGATCCAGTGCCTCCATGTAAAGCGGCACATTCTTTTGCGGTGCATATATTGGTACAGGTACCATCTTCCTGACAACAAGCGCCTGGTGTTCTTACATCGTTATAATTTCCGTTGGAGTTTTCCCCACAGAGGAGCCTTAGATCTCCCCCGTCACTACCACTAGAACTGGGAATTGCATCACATTTGCCATAAAACCACTTACCCCCTAGTTGATTACATTGACATAAAGATACGTCGTCTTTAACTCCTTGGGTGCTTGAAGTAGCATCGTAGTTAATATAATTAGCGGTATAATTATTCATGAAATCAGGAAAATCTTCCAGATAACTACATGAACAACAGCATCCAACTATTCCTTGCTCTGGACATGAGACCTCTTCCGGAACTCCTAGTTGAAAATATCCACCATCAGTACTACATTCGGAAAAGGTACTTACTACTTTACTTCCATCCTGTTTACAGCAGGTTCCAACTGACGTACCAACTTCATTGTCTATATCATCAAATTGGGGTGCTGATTTTATTCTTGATCTGAATGATGTTGACATTAAATGTCCGATCTTTCTGGTCTTGTGGTAGATGATCTTCTGCTTCTATTATTTAGGTCGAAGCAAGAATTTAAATCGCTAGCACATATTCCTATTGGGCAGCACATGAGTCCGAGGGGACAATCTCCGTTGGTTAGACAAGGAACTGTAAAGGGAAGTGCTCCCTCCTCAAATATACCATCATCTTCTTCTTGCCATGGCGGAGATTCTCCGCCACCAGCACAGTAATTACTCCGGGTATCGTCAAATATATCCGATTCACCTTCTTCGAAGAATTGGAACTTACCTTGTTCATTCTCTGCCTGTGGACATCCCATACCCCAGTAATCTGCACTTGTCATATCTGTAGGAGATCCACCATTTTCATCATCTCCGTCACCACGACTCAAGAATGAGCAAGATTTTCCAAAGCCACAAACTATTGGGTGACAAATATATGGACACTTACATCTAGAGTATGGACCATTTCCGTCGCTAGGCTGAGTACATTGGGCGGAGCACATTTCGAAGTTACCACCGGGATACCATGAGCATTGTGTATTATCGTCCTCTGGATCCTCACCCTCTTCTGGTGGAGGGCATGGAGGTTCTCCATCATGGGCACAGTAATCATTTACATTCTTATCTTTACTACAATCTCCTGCAAATAATTCTACTGCTGGACATAATGTACATGCTGCTATATTATCACATATATCTTTAATCGTATCATCTGGATCACAGCCTCCCTCTCCACATAAGGAACTACCTGCTTTCATATTTGTCGCAACTGTACAATCTTCACACTCAGAACTTCTCTTAAATGGATCGGGCCCGTAAGGACTTCGGTCTCCGAACGGACCTGGATTAGCGTCTTGTACCGGCAAATCTGAAAGGGCATCCTCGAATGGACACCATTTATTTACACCGCAGATTGCGGCTAGACAACCCCCACAACATACTCCTTGCTCGAAACATTTATTTTCTACCATATAACCACCAAGACCGTCTAGTTTTCGTGATGCATAAGTAACAATTTCCTTGACTGCTTGAATTGCAAGATTAAGAGAGTCTATATGACCTTCGAGCAGACTCGAAGAGCATGAACATGAACCGTAATCCTCAAAAACTCCAGGGTCTGGAACAGATGTCCCCGAAGGTTCGACTACCTCAGAAACGTTTTCGCAGTCACCATTACAGAAATCATCTTCGCTTGGTGGGTTTTCATCTGCACTTCCATCTGTACCACAAGGAACATTATCTCCACTAGGATCGAGTGTGATATCAGATTCTGAAGTTAATGCATCTTCCCCTGTTCCAACGGTAACCGGATTACTAGGATCTGATATGCTTGACTTACAAAGAAGATCTGTTGCTCCATTAGGCAACCCTTCATCAGTTGCTTTCTCTTCTATTTTCTTGTAAAGAGCATCATCAATTAATGTACAGTATTTACAAGTAGAACACTTGTTCTGCAATTGTTCTCTTAATTTATTACCTGCGTCTGTGTTTCCATCTCCCCATATTGTTTCGCAGTCATTTCCATCTCCCACATCACCCATGGAAGATCCATTAGTACCTGATCCACAAACTGTTCCTGCTTTGGGGTTGTTTTCAAACTTATCACCCTCGGGACATCCATCATCACAACCACATCCCCCTGCTCTTGACTTACAAATTGAAGCATATATTGCTAATAATTCTGATGTGCTGAAAGGCTCGTACACACCATCTTCCCATTTAGGAATCTCAGGTAGGAATACAACACCATTACATCCAAGTTCCTCTTCCTGATCGCCGTACGTGTCATTAAATAGTTCTTTAATTCTTTCCTTGAAGTTATCGAATGGTTCCGTATCATCAGTAGGTGGTCCGGCACATTCACATTTTATATTTGGATTGACCATCTCCTCTACAAGTCCTAGGACAAAACCAACCCAAGAGTCTTTTCGATCCTCATTGATCTCCGCACATGGTACATCCAAACCAGCTGGGCAATCTGGTTGTCTCTGAGTACAAAATGAATCAATAACCTCGCCTTGTTGCAAAATTAACAGTTGTCTAATAAAGTCGTCAAGAGGATCTTTGTCGGTACAACAAAGATCTTTTGGAACCTCTTCATCCGCTCCGCTGGGACAAGCGGTTAAAGGATTGAAAGAATCCATATTTTCGAAACATTCGTGTCTCGATCCTATGCGTTGCTGACAAAACGATTCTTTAATATCGCTTGGACCTTTTGGTCCAACCGCACATAATTTTTCATCTGCATATCTGGCATTACAATTGCGACACAATTCTTTTGTTCCGCCGTAGAGGAGGAGAGAATCTGCTAGATCGTCACCACACTGTGTTTGGGAAACACATGCTTTTTTGCATCTATCAGTGTCACAATTATCATCATTAAAAGCGTTTTTCTGTGGACATTCACCATCGGGCCCATCTGTTGGTGGAATTCCGGGATCACTATCATCATCTCCACCGCCTGGTATGTCTGGACCATCATCATCATCATCGTCATCATCTGGTGGATCCCCCGTGCAGGGTGGACATGTACCATCTAAACAGAGAGGTTTACATAATGGAGGACAATCACATTCGATGCATGGAGGACATGTGCCGTCTGGACATGTTTCGTCGCACGGAGGCGGCGGTGGTGGCGGTGGTGGCGGGGGTGGAGGCGGAGGAGGCGGCGGGGGAGGATCTTCTGGACACTCATCGCACCTATTAGTATTACCTTCTTCGTATGGTAACCAGACTCCACCTATTGATGAGCAATAGGATTCTGTTGTATTTTCTGTATTAAGTCCGAATGGGCTGCAACAGCAACCCTCTCCGGGTCCTGCCGCACAACAATCTATGTCGTTGCAAACTACACCATGACCCATAAATCTACCACCTGCGGTTGCACAATCATAAGCGTAGATATTATCTCTACATGTTGTTACAGCACCATCGATAGGATTATCTGGGAATATTCCTCCGCAGCAAGAACCTTGATAAGGAATTACCTTACAGCAATCTGCATAGTCGCAGTAATTTATTCCGTTCGAATTTCCTTCTTCGGATCCACCGCCGCCGGGAGGATCCTCGTCTCCTCCGCCATCGCTACAATTTGGACACTCCAAACAATCACATCCGGGATATCCTCCATTGCCGCAGCAAGAACCATTTTCATCACAATTACAACAAGCATAGTAATCTGCCCGATTGAAGCAGTCAGGGTTTTCGCAACGGCTTCTGCACGCTTCACTTGCACAACCTAGACTCTTACACGGATGATCTCCGGGAACACATTCCCAACTATTGATCGAATCGCAACCATCGGGGGGATCAGTTTCCGGACCGCCGCCTCCATCATCACCACCGCCTTCTGATCCATCTCCTCCGCATTCACCACCACATTGTCCATCCAAGTTAGAAACAAAATCTTGGTTGAATCCATCTCCTCCACCCGCTCCGATTGGAGGAACAGGAAGAGATCGTCCTCCCAAGAAGAGTTCGCATTGGATTCGTGAATATTCACCTAAACAAACTCCATCCTTACAACAAACAGTGGGATCTGCACACGGATCATAACAGAATCTTCCTTGATCTAAAATCGGTGCATAGTTAGGACCATCTTCTGGATATGTTCCGCATGTTAGACCATTCCAATAAGATCCTCCATAAAACGCACATTCTTCAGAACTTATATCGTCATTACATGTTCCGTTTGTACAGCATACTGCTCCACGAACATCACATGCTTCGTCGCAACTTACAAGAGGTCTAAACACACCCTCTGGTAAGTTGTCACATTCTGACTTCTGAAGGAAGTCTTTACATGTTTGATTTCCATCATCATCCTTATAACAACAAGATCCAGCCACACCATATCCGGGGCATCCATCAACATTATACCCTACCGATGTCATAGTAATTTTAGGTGTATTTACCTCTTGGCTAATAAAATCATCAGGAGCATAAGTTATGTTGAATATGTCAGTTCCGCAACTTAAATTAAAACCTTTTGAATCAGTTTTTGACTCTGGGAATTGCCATAAAATATTACCTTCAATAAATACGGTTGCAGATTTTACTGTTCTATTTTCGTTGGTGGTTCCTGCGGGCCAAGTAAAACCAGCAATACCTATGGGTGTTACTAACTTTATGATCGAACCCTGAGAAAGATCTATCGTGATTGGATCATCTGTTTGTGGAACAGGACCGTGAGCCTGTATGATATTTTCTTCATCATAAACTGCCCCCGTATCGGATGTCCCTCCTAAAAAGTCTATTACTTTGTAGTTTGTTTCTTGTAGACCGTCTTGAATATGGATACGATCGTTGCTAGCACCAGAAGCGAGTACCGTGCTCTTCAGAAAGACAAGAGAATTATTTCCAGTGATGCTCGTTGCAAGTTTACCGAAAATAGGAGAAGCAGAGACACCGATAATATCGGTTCCCTCGTGATATATTTTTATAGTACCGTCGCCAGTTATTCCTTTAAACTGTAAAGTTCTGTCTAAAGTTATACCCGTAGAATTCTTGATGAATAATATATCACCTGCTGCCCCACTAACACCATCACCGTTTACCGCAGTAAATCCTGCGAGATAATCGGTGGTCGAACCCGTCAATCCACTTAGTGTAACTTCTTTTCCGTCAGAGAAAATAAGAACAGATTGTGTTCCTACAAATTTAGAGCCTGTTACATAAATCCCCCGTGATCCGGGATCGCCTGTTAAACCTCGTGCTCCTGTAGTAGCTCCCGTGTTTCCGGTAGCACCTGTAGGTCCAACTGGACCTGTATCACCTTCGATCGAACCTACATTTCCTATTACACTACTGCCTGCCATTATAATCCTATCAAAGTGTTACGGTTTCTTGATTTGTGCAACTACATGGACCACTGCTTACACAACTAATGGGAAACGATGCCGGATACGTTTCGCTGTTGTAGCAAATTTTACTTACGACATAAATAGGTATTCTTTTTACTAACCTAACTTTTCGAAGATCTGTTCTTCTTGCAAATCCTGCATTACTTCCTATGTTTTGTGTAAATGCGTAATATCCGGAAGCAGCTCTATACTGTAATTCAGAATCTGTTACCCAAGGCTCGTCGTTATATCGGGTATCTCCATTCAAGTATGAAGATGGAGGTGTTACAGTTTGACTATTTCCTGTTGTTGATGTCCAGTAATTTCCACTAAGTTGAATAGATCCCTCGGCCACCCCCATAGAAGTATTGAACGCCCTAATATGAGCCATTTCAACTAAACTCGGAAGATACCACCCATCAACACCCTTAGTTAAATCTAAACTATTACCATTCTTAGAATAAACTCCACCCATAGCACTATAATTATCAGTTGCTAAGTTAATACTATCCCACATTTGATTGAAAGATGCGATGAACGAATCCTGAAAACCTTCAACCGCAGCCTCATTAATATCTCTTCCTATTGCAGCCCATTGACTACCATTTACTTCGTCCAACCAGCGGTCAACAGAATTTAAATCTGCACCGGTAGAGTTTTCGTTGAACCAAAGATTAAATCTTGATTCATTATCTAATCTCTGATACCAACTAGTGTTGAGATATCCATCAGTAACTGAGGATGCCCAGTTATAGTGTAAATCATCTAACATATATTGACCACCAACTCGACCTAGTCTATTTTCGAGACCCCACGTAAATGTGTCTTGAGTCACAGGTGAATTGTCCCCAACCTCCGGATGTACAATTGTCAAATCGGTTTTATCTGCAACGAGTCCCCATCTCCTGTGGATTGAATATCCCTGTCCATAAAATATGTCTGCTAGTTCGTTGAACTTCAATCCATCAGATTCTGCAAAGTATTGTTCATATCCCGGAGAAGAAGAGTAATCTCTTGTGAGATATCCTAATTCTGATATATGTCCTCTTCTTTGGTTTATGCGAGTATCACCACCTGACACTGGTTCCTCTATAACTAAAGGTAAGTGATCACAATCAAGAGAACCTGCCGCTGATTGTGCGTTATACGAACTACTTAACGTATTCAAAGATCCAATATATGATCTTTCATCATACCCATATGCAGGCTCTCCGACGACACCCAAAAATACTCCGCCATTATATTCCGATCCTATCGCCAATCCATCGGGAGAGAGATTAGTAACTGCACAGTTAAGTGCAGGATCAAGTGCTTCTGGATCACTACAGCAATATCTTATTGTTGTAGATGGTGTTCCTTCGTCTATAATTCCTGTATCAGGATCTGGATAGAAAACACCTTGATATTCGATCTCATTCTTTAATATACTTCTACCCGCACATCTACTGCTAGGTCCTTGGAAATAATGAGGGTTTTGACTTTCGGTTTCTTGATCGTAATTATCATCTACAATATTTTTACTTGCACATTCCAGTGGTGTCACACCGTCATAACAAACTCTGCCTACACAACAAGCACCGGGGAATAGATCCAAACAACAATTGTAGTAATTTTCTGCCTCCGAATTGCAAGATCTTTCTTCGTGGAAAATACCACCTAATAGTTTGCACTGTTCGCCATTTATAGAGTAGCAAACTCCGTACAAGCAACATGCACCAACATCACCCGGACAAGTATTTGGACACCCTCCCGCAGTTCTTAAACTTTCACAATCATCAAAGCCAGTAGCAGGGAATCCGCCAAATTGATCGCATTTTTCTAGTGAAGTTTCTACACATTTATTTCCGACGCAGCAAGGTATAGTATCGTTACAAGAAGGGCCTTCTTTTCGTACCGCACAGGAAGAAATTCCATCAAAATCTCCTGTCATAAAGTCACAGTATGATTTCGGAATATAGTCTATACATTTTGTATTTTGCTCACCTGTAGGTAAATCAACATTTGAGCAAAAACAACACGATCCTATAGGTTCTCTAAAAGTAATCCCACCATAATCTTTACTATAGACTGATGGATCAAATCCAATTTTGTTTGAAACCCGAGTTGCCGCTGATCCCAGATCTATATTTGGGGTGAGTTGTGTGACTCCAAACCTTTGTGTAGATTCTGTAACAGGATAAGAATATCCTGTTGCTCCTGCATTGGGGAATGCGGACCTATTATGACCAGTTGCCCCCAAACCAGGCAGAGTGTCTGAAATTATTTTGAAGTTTGTTTGATAACTCATGTCATTATCAAAAGCATCTTCTATATCTGAACACAATCCGGGAACATGTTCTCGTATGAATTTATTTTTCAATGATAAAACATTTTTTATAACATCATACGTTAATCCGTCAGTTCCTAACTGTGCCGTATTTCCAGAATTTAAATATATGAGTTGTCCAGTCATACCCATTGAGGAAGTAAACCCAGAATGACCTTCTACTACAATAAGATCTCCACTGTCATCTACTAATTTTATACCTCTACCAGAAACTTTAATTGATCTAAACTCGGCACGAAGACCTTTGTTTGGATCTTCTCCTGCATCACCAGTTGATGCTGATTTAAAAAATCCTCTGCTACCCGTATTCGTTATACTGAAAGTGATTCCGTTGACATCTCCTACAGAACTTCCGGTAAATCCTTTTACAAATATAGATCTTCCGTCATTTAATCCAAATAGTATTCCTTCATTACCAGAGGAACCAGCACTTATAACTCCAGCACCAGAAAACCCAAGAGGGCCCTTTACACCGGCGATAGTATCGCCAGTATCACCGCACAACCCTCGCGGTCCTACAGGACCGCAAGATCCGGATATGATTCTAACTATTGAACTGCTTCCTCTAAATAACGGCATCAAGAATCCCTATAAATTTTTGGCACATTCCATGCTTTGTCTGTGTTATCGAATGTCCCACCAGAAAGACCGTCACATCTAATTAATCTAACGGGTCTAACTTTGTATTTATTGGCGTAACGATTCTTTCTTTCTACAATAAACTTATTTTTATTTCCTGCGTCAGGGAAGAAAGTTGCCCAGGCAACACTACCAGAAGTCATACCGTCAGATGATATTCCCTCGTTAGAATCCACATCAAAACTACCAGTAGAAGACCATCTCCATCCTAGTAATGGATCACCTCCGGCTATAAGAATATGGGAATTGAGATTGAAATCTCCATAGGGTGATGTTCCGTCCGTTGTACAGTGTGCTGCTAGGAAAGATAATTCATCATGACTAGGAATAAACCACTGAGATACATTACTAGGATTGGCAGTGTTTCCTTGTATATCTGATGTCAGTCCGTCATTGTATGCGTTTATACCTCGAATAGAAACAATACCACCTGTTGCTTGTGGACCATAATTTACATGACTAAATTTATTACCTTCTCCGGTAATACCGAGGTGTAAAATATTTTCTGCATGAGCCATTCTGATGGTATTGTACAAACCCCAGTTTCTTGTCCAGTACCCATTTGCACCCTGTGGTGAATATGATTTAATTCTATAATGCCAAGAGTTTCCATACTTTCTTGATGTACCACATGTACTGAATGTAGAATTTAAAAGGGTTAGTAATGTGTCTCCAGTTTTACCTCTCCAATATCCTTCTTTCTTGTTTCCAAGGTCAGCATATTCTGTATCATATATTCCGTGGTTTTTTCTTACATCGGTATAGTCCATGATAGGACCAAAAGCAGAGCCTCTGTTTGACCACAAGAATTCTTGAGTAGCACCAAAGGAGGTATCATTCAGAGCAACCACCATGAGATACGAGTCAGGACGAGATTCCCCTGATACGGGAATAGTTAGATCGTTATAATCTGTACATGCTTTTGTGGTCTTTGTATCACCAAAGCCATATCCGTGATAGTCATAATTTGACTTATAGTACTCACCCGATATTCCTCCTGTAGCCATAATCGCAGAAGTAAGACCAACCGCTCCCGGACTGAAACATTGTTTTGCTCCAAGAACATCTCCGAAGTATGGATTGTATACACCGACTACTACACCTCCAGCGTATTCGTCGCCTGGAGATAATTCAATTCCATTAACCGAACCGTAACAAGAAACTTCGCCTCTACTTGGACATGTGGTCAATGAACATGTAGAACCACTACCAGCAAAAAGACCACCCTGTGCTAAACAGGTATCAAAGTTGTATCCATTTGTACATCCCGATGGTAAGCAGCACGATCCGGTTCCTGTACTGCATATAGAATTGGTATCAGAATCTATACAGTTAGTTCCGACTCCTCGGAAGAATCCACCAGATTCATCGCACTCGAATTCTGATAATTGGTTACACGATCCAATACCAGTGCAGCACGCACCAAGATCTAAGAACGATTGTTCACAATTCACATCTTCACAATCACTTTCACCTCCATGGAAAACTGTTTGTAGACTAGAATTCCTTCTTTCGATTGAAAGACAGGTGTCGCATGATGCAAGTATACAATTGTAAGTATTATAGGAACTGTTTCTTATACAACATGCACCAACGGCATCGCATGCGTAACCAGAACTTGCACCACTCACACCGCAGGTCGATCCTTCTCCAAAGAAGAACCCCACGCATGAATATGCACTTTCTATGGAACATTCTCCGTTACCTTTACAGCATGCTCCTGTTACTCCCGATAATTGTGCTATTCTACTATTAGAAGGATCATTAGAATCAAATTCAGATATATCAATGTTGTTACATCCAAATGCGGTGACGCCAAGATTATCTCCGTCTGTGGTAAGTCCGCCCCATTTTACAAGATTTCCATACCAACTATCTTGATACCAGAAAAAGTTAAATCCATCAGTGCCACCACTAAAACAAGGTTCTTTATTATATGGAAATACTACATTTCCTCTAAACCGTGTTGTTGTCGGAGATGTTCCTGTTGAACCAGACACTAGTAGAGTGAATGACTTATTTCCTTTTGCGTCTTTAAGGAAAAACGTCGCTGGCTTGGCTCCCGCCCCCGGAACAGTACCACCAGTTGCAGCAGTTACTATTTGAACAGTAGCTTCATTCGGATCAATCTCCATAGAGATACCTGATACACCCTCAATAGTGATTGGTGCAGGTAAATTGAGATTTTTTAAACTTTCTCGGTAATCCTTTACAATAAAAGAAACGGAATCTGTATCTGGATGATACTCAGTATTTTTAATGGATATGGGCACGCCACGCTCTATGGTGATTAAACCATTCGCGTATCTTGCACCGGCCGCATCAGGAGTGATTCCGAGTTCAGCACCCAGTGGTGAGTAGTCAATAATTAATTCATCGTTATCTGCGTTCGGAACACCTATGAATAAAATATCATTTGATACTTTACTCTCTAATGATCGGAGAGTTACATTTGTTCTATCAGTGACGCTTTTGAATACAGTAACACCAGCAGTGCTTCTATTAACACCTTTAATATTAAATATCTGTTCGCCTGTTGGTCCACGAATTGCATCAGAGAATAATATTTCTCCATCTTTGAATGTCTGTTTTAATACTGTGATTCCGGAGATATTATCCAAAACCATAGCAGATAGAGAGGCCCCAGTAGGCCCTCTAGATCCAGTATACCCATAACCGGGAGGTCCTTTTGGACCTCCAGGTCCAGTTATACCCCTTGGCCCAGCCTGGGCAGTGGTTCCTCCAAATGCAATTCTACTACTACCGGCCAATAGTCATCTCCTCTTTGATCAACCTTCTAATGTGCTTATTCTATTTTCGTAACTAGTTAATGTTGCCTCTACATCGGTATAGTTCGGGATAGAGAACTTACCAGCAGCAGTAAGACCAGTTGCTTTCAGATTATCTATGAATAGTTTCTGGGGAGCAGTTATTGCGCCAGTTTCCTTAACCTTCAGTATTACTTTTTGTGTTACACTTACCGGTGTACCATCAATAACCGGAGGATTATACGGAGAAGATCCAGATGGGTTAATTACGGGAGTTCGGAATGTTCCGAAGTGTGCAAATTTAGGTTGAGATATAATTGAAGTATTAAGCGACTCAGAACATTTATCCAATTCACCATCACCGGTGCTGTCATATTTAATCACATGCTGAAAATTTATGAAAGTTGGTAACGGATCGCCGCTCGGCAGCGAGGCTGTGATCCTAATATCCGGGATTTCATTGGCATCATCACCATCTGGAATGTCTTCCACTTTTACGATTGTTCCTACTACCACAAGTGCCGCGTTACAATTGGCAGAGGTATAAATCTTTGCATCATAGCCATTTTCAATTGCAGTTTTTAACCCAGCAAGAATTTCCGTAGTTGCTAACAGATCAATATCATATTCATAAAAATATGTTGTTCCATCGCCGTTATTGCTCAATGTTGACCTGAGTTTATCTTTCCAAATATTGTAAAAATCTTTGTAAGTATCTAATTTTAACACATTTGAAACCGATGCATCAACATAACCAGACTCTGCCCTAAGTGTATCTGCAACAAAATCAGGAACCAGTTGATATGAACCAACGGGAACATAAGAGAGATTCTCTGCAAGAACATCACCTGCGACTGCATATCCAATATAATTCATAACTTGATAATTGTAATCAGGGTGAGCAACCTTCTGAAGAACTGGTTTCACAACCTGTCCAGCACCCGTTGGTTCTAAGTTCTGCAAATGACCCGCTGTCACCGCACTTAAGAACCATATATCATTTCCACCGGAAGCACCAACAGTCAGTCCAGTTTCGGGATTGGTTGGATATGTAAACATCGAACCAATCCCATCATTCGCTATGTTTACGTAACCACCAGTTACAATTTTTATTTCGCCATTATTATTAGACTCTACAACACCAACAACCTCAGCGTTTTCATTGTTGTCTGCTTTGGCGCGAATATATGTTCCCGTTGATCCAGAAAGATCTCCACCCGCAGTCCAATCAAACCGAACAACAGCGCCCGGTGTCATACCAGCACCAATCGTAGATCCTCCCAATCTGGAAGAATTTATATTGACATATGTTCTGGCATTAGAACCCTCTGGGTTTATGATAGAGGCTTGACCTCTGATGTTTGATGATGCACTACAAGACAATTGTTATCTCCTAAGTTACTCTCTTAAAGTTTATATTCGAATCACCATCTGCAACATAATGTAGACTAAGTTGATCGGCAAATACTGAGCCATACAGTATATTTAGTATAAATCCGGAATAGGAAGATGTATTATTAACAGACAAGGAAGGCGCACCTGCAATACCAGATCTGATTAATCGCTGACCAAGTAAGGTTTTACTTGTTCCGGAAGATTGTCTGAGAGGTAGAGACTCTGCCCTATTCGTAGCAGAAACATTAAGAGCATCCCCAGTATAACCATCAGTTGGTGAGTATATGATTACATTAGGACTTCTTCTCATCGTTACTGGGAACTCAATATATTTTCTTCTCTTGTCATTTATATCAAATACAACTGTACTTGTATCAGGCAAGAAATTATTATACATTGTCCGTGTTCTTGGAGTAACTTCTGGATCATATGATTTTTGATAAAATTCACTGCAAGAATTTAACATAACTCTTTCGTTTTCAACATCAGGGAAAGAGTCCGTCCCCACGTACATTCTTACTTGAGCAAGATCTAACGTTTTAGATGCGTGTGGTCTTAAGTCGAATGCAAGAGCAGCATAGTCATCTTTATCTGTTATTGTATATCCGGACGAAAGACCAGGCACAATGAATGACTGAGTATATTCCTGCCAGTAGTCCGTGAGAGTTGCTGTCCCCAGAGATGTAATCTCTTTTCCGCCAGTTTCTGAACCATTGAAATACTGTTTGTACTGTGTTGCGAGGGTTGTACCAGAAACAGATGATTTAGCATAGAAACTTACGTTCACGTTATTACCCATGAATACAGTCGAGTCATCAATTCTATGCTCGACATGATAGTAATCATTTGAACCAGCAGAAAGTCCTGTCAATCCTGTAGTAAATGTTGCATAATATTTTGGAGATCCTGCAACACCAGTTTGACCTCGGGTGAATGTGGATCTGGATATAGCTAAAGTTCCACCTGCATTTCCATTTGTCGAGGTAATTCCATTCATTGTAGCCCATCTATCGGCAAAGTAAAAACCGTTGCCCGATGTTGCACCAACAAATGATGTTCCTCTCTGCCATATTCTATATGAACCGTTTACTAGAATATTTTTACTCTGTTCTGCTGTTGCAGTTGAAGATAATGTACTAGGAGATCCTCCTCCTCCTCCGGCCGATTGTTTTATATCGCAATATATTTGAGTGTCACTCATTCTATATCCGATGACGGTGTTACTTGCTCTGTCGGTTAAAAGGCCTAGAGTTGATGCAGTACCTTTATTAGTTGACGCTGCTAAGAAAACTGGACTTGCAGAATCTGCTCCCGACAACCAACTAGAAGCAGCAGGTGTTAATATACCAATGCTGGTAACCTCTATGAGTTGTCCACCAACTCCTGCTGGAAATCCGGTAATTACACCTATTATTTCAGTTGAATATGCGTCTTTACCCGAACTAGTATGATTGCCCGCGTTAGTGTATGGATCGTCACCTGCTGCTAAATATACACCATTGTAAATTTTTCTACCACCCCCGAAAGTTCCAGATACATTCGTTTGATTGTCACCCTTTCTACTAACTACTCTACCAATACCAACATTCAAGTCCGTTCCGTTTACTGCTTGTCCTACATCAATTATAGAAACGAGGCTAGTTGCTGCTGCACCACTAGCACCGGTGAGTCCCAACTCCTGTCCTCTATAATTAACCACAATACCAGTGTCACCTGTAACACCAACAATCATTGGCTTAGATACTAAACCAGTAGTACTGGGTTCGGTTTTGGTTAGAATTCCTCTTTTTGCAGGATCTAGGAAGAAAACACATCCATAAGTTAGTCCACCACTGACACCACCAAAGTTCCAAGGTCCTTGTATTTTACCTTGAGTAACAACGTTAACGGAGTTACCTTCAACAACTCCGACTACGCCAATTGCCTCTGCTTCTGTCGTGTTTGTCCCGCGTGCGAGAGTGATTCCGAGTCTATGACCAAGCGTACCACCAGATCCTCCGCCTTCATACGGATTAGTATCCATCCTTACCGTTCTACCAAAAGTAAACCCTGCTGTCCCGTTAGCACTATCTGTGGTACATAAGAATTTAATCGAAGATGCACCCTCAATATTGGTTGCATTAAGAGTTCCGTTTATTGTTACATTGTTGAACGTGATGCCCTTTGTGACATTACCTGATAGAGACACTCTCATATCACCTGCGGTAATAGCCCCACCTGCCGTAACAGAGGTAGTTCCTATGAGCACATCAATACCGTCACCGGAAACTCCAGTGAAGATATTTTGCATGTTTAACTTAGCAATAACCTCATCATTGAACTTACTATACCAATCAAAGAAATTATTGCCGGATGTAAGATTTTCTATTTGTTTTTCGTTATCTCGAAACGCCATGGTTTTCCTCTTTTATTAGTCGCAAGCCCAATTTACGAAGTCTGTACAGTTACTATAATCATCAGTAGCACCCTTATCACTGCTAGTAATATTTTTCAAAAATACGCCGTTCTTAAAGTAGAAGTTAGTATTGTCGTAATAGAACATTTGGGAAAAGCAATTGCAGCCATCTCCGTCTAAGTCATTACTTGCACATGAGTTGACATTAATTGCTGCTGGAATAGTTGAAGGAACTCTAGTTCCTCCATAATATAGATTATCTATCTCAACTTTTATTCTACTTGCTCCCTCCGCATTTAAATCCAGAACCCCACCAGAATTATCAAACAGACCATCATCAACTAGCAAAGGATCCTCTCCTTGTGGTCTAATAGTTGAATATTTCAGAGTTATGCCAACTCTTTCCGGTAATGATCCAGTATTTACTTTTGGAAGTGTTATTTCTTTTGCGGCCGATAAGTAAGTAAATACTCCCAACCGGTGAGAGTAATCAGTAACATAATACCAACCTTCACTCAATTTAATTTTCCACGGAGTGTCGGTTCCTGCTCCGTTTGCGTCTGGTGTTACCACTACAGTTGAAGGATCTACAGGACATGCTCCGATAAATCCAGCAGTACCTTGAGGATACTTTCTAGTGCTAGGCTCATGACAGGGGACTTCTGCTGGTGTAGAATTTCTTGGATTGAAAGTTATATGCTGCCTACTCCAATTACTCATCATCAAATTCGACATAGTTTGATTGAAGTAGAAAAGATCCAGAGTTTCATTCAACTCGGAAGCCTGTAGAGCATATCCTGGCTTAAATGCAATGTAATTATAATTGTTTTGTTCCGCAATAGTATTTTCTAAAAATCTACTATAAAACGGCGACGTGCCAAGAGGAAATGTATTAGTTACGGTATCGATGTTAAATGGAAATGTTGACATGAATTATTTACCTGATTAGAAGGGCTGAAAAACTCTTATTATTAATGATTTTCCGTTATTTACTACGGTGTCGGGTATATCATATGAAAAAGCGTTTTTCAGTATTTTTTTGCCTGTGTTTGTATTTATACTTGATCTTGTAGTAGAGTTTATCTTATATGTTATCGTCTTGTCATCGATAGTCGTCATTTGCAAGTTCCCGTTAGTAGGAATATCGTTGTGATATCTACTGGAAATCTCTGCGGTTGAACTTAACTTATCTGTAGATGATACAAAAGAAACTATATCTCCTACTTGTTTTTTTGTATTAGATGAATTGGCAGATGACAGTTTTTGACCTAAACGGGGATACTCACTAGATTCTATTTCACTAGAATCAAGTTTAGTTAAATTGAGTTTAGTCAGACATGTATCAAAGTGTTTTTGCGATATGTTTTTATCTGCACCAAATTTATTTCCGGCAGTATCTAAAATATTCTTCGCTATACCATACGTAGTAAATCTAGTCTGATCCACCTTTGATGATATATCAGCGTCTCTGATATTAAGATAATATTCGAGTGTCGTTGCACCCAAAATAGATCTTACATTTGCTGCGTATCCATCAATCTCATCGAAAGTAAAATGAAGTTTATCTGAAAATATTGAATCTTTACCATCAACATAAACATTTGTTATGTTACTGTATCTGCTAGTAGGTCCACTAGTTCTTATTCCAACTACAATATTACCGTATTCTTCATCATACTCTGTTATTAGGTTTGTTTTATAGTTCCGTCCATCGCCATCTACAGTAACAGCAGGATTTGGGGTTGGTACCACCCGGTCCATTATGGTAAGTGATGATAAGTCTATGGTTGCAGATAATATTTCACCTCGACCAAATTCTATAATATTATTTGACTGTATATAATCATTTGAAAGGGGATTTGGATTTTCAGCCAATACTTTCTTAGGCCCCGACAGAGGAGATATAAGTTGTAAACAGGAAGAACAACTTAATCCTTTATTGAAAGAAAATTCTGTTTTAAGTCTATCAGCAATATTGCTACATTTCCAGCAACTGGTCTCACACAAACAGAAGTCAAGTTGGTTGGTGTTAATATATGTCTTAGATCCAGCGTCATAAGTCCGTTCATTAGTATAGATGCAGCAGGATCCTGTATTACCGGCAGATGATCCACACAATTGAGTCGCTAAGGCATCAATTCCAGTGCTTGTTGAATTTTTACTAAAGTCGGATACGGCATCAGGAACCGGTAAAAATTTAGATGTTATAAATTTTTGAACCGGCAAATCTATTTTGTATAGAACAGCCCATCTATAACCATCTTCATAACTAACAATTCCTTTTTTGTGCGTAGGAGCAATCTTGGAAATGCTCATATCAGGATCATAATCTTTTCTGTTATTTTGATTATTAGAAATGCAGAGATATACTATATTGTTTGACTTGTTATATGCATAAAAATTATCATCAGTTGAATTGCCTTCATCATCATATGGAATATAAATTTTATTAGGAATCCAATCAATTCTTCGCACTACAAGAGATACATCATCTTTTGGTATTGTTGATATAAAGGATATATCAGTTGAATCACTATTTCCAAGATTGGTGCCAGAGTAACCACCCAAGAAAAAACTCAATCTAGAAGATTGATCTGTATTAAAACTAGAGAGATATTTTTCTGCGGATGAAACTTTTAGAGAATTTGTGTTCATTGAGTTACCCTTGGACATTCAAGTTCTTGACATGGAGGTATATTTTCGTTTGGATTTATACCAGAAAGATAAAAGAAATCTCCTATATTTATGGAAGAAAAATCGCAGTCATAATATATTTTACCATCAGATATAGTTTGCTCTGAGCACAATGCCCAGCCTGGATGATTGAATGTTGGTTCATCCGCAGTAGTTCCGTCTGGTGGGTGTATTTCTGTGTTATATGAACTATTATCACAACCAGCACATGGTTCGATATCTCCACTTGATCCCATATTATAGGCAAAATAATTATAGAGGACGGGAGATTCTACGGTTTCTTGTTCGGAACCCGGATCATCTTCAGTCTCACCCGGAATATAATCGGTAATGGAAGTTTCTAAAAATGACAAAAGACCTGCTGGATGTAGTATTTCATTTAAAACCGATGCATATTCTCTAGGATCTTGACCAGTTTTAACACTATATGCGTAATCTTGGTAGAAATAACCATCCCGTAGAACTGAATTATTTAAATATGATCCCCCAAGAGAACTCAATTCTTCATATGATCCGGTAGAACCAAGAACAGCACTCCAATCAGCGAATCTTCCGCCATTGAGTCTCATTATTCTCTTTTTTGGTTCATTTACTTGAATATCCTCAAGTGTTGATCCATATAATGTATTGAAAAAATATACAAAGGACTGTTCATTTCCTTTGTACTGATAGAATTGACTTCTAATAGATGTTATAAATTCTTTTAAATTCTGTACGTCTATAAAGTTAGAATTTAATTTTTCCTCTGGGAATCCTGACAAATACGAAAAAACAAAGTGCTTAATTTCATTGAAATTATCAGAATCACCTGACATTATCTTATTAAAATCTTCATAATCAAGAGGATATCCAGATCCTCCATTTTTAAGATAAAGCCAGTCATAGTATGATTGTATGAAGTTAATGAATAAATCATTCGAATTTGATTCATTCTTTTCTCTAAAATATTTCGGCATCTGATACATTATGTCATAGTTGGATCTTTGATTTGAAATGCCTTCAATATCAAAAGATTCATCATCACCGAATTGTCTGGCCAGATCTACCTGTCTAATATCAGGAAAATCTGTAGCAAGTCCTACTAGTCCTTTTTCGGTTTTAAACTTACTGGTTGTTACCTTCTTTTGCATCAATTTGCATCCATTACTGTTGCAGAGATATTCATTTTTGTTACCATTTCATGTTTTCCTTTGAAATTTAATGAATCAGGAATAACTCTTAATGTGGTAGATCCAGTCAGAACACCCGCATATATCTCAATTTTTCCAGTGCTATAGTCAATAATACCTACATCATTTGATACTATGACAGGAGAATCATCTACTAAAATATATGCAATTAATTTTTCACTAGAAGGATTATCTGCAATATAAACTTCTGGATATATGTCTCCGTCTGAATTCTCTAATGTTGTTGTAGTGCCTGTAGAAGATACGGCTCTATTTGCTAAATTAACAGTACTAATTTTCTTTATCTTATTTTTAAGATTAAATGTTTTCTTTGATGGTCCGGTTAATGTTTTATATTCCACGTAGTTTGTTGTGGAAGATAAATCAATACTAAGTCCTGATTCTAATTTAGAAACCTCATTGGAAAAATCAACAAGAGAAAAATCAGCATTGAATTTTCTAATTCCATATTTTTCTGATATTAATTGGTTTATGTTTGCCAGTATAGATGAGTTACTTCCGGCCGCTTCACTTGCATTTCTCTGGAAGGGAATGTTAACATACAACTCGGATAAAATTGGAGTAACATATTCCGGCTTTATTGTTACAACCATTCGTTTTGATAACTCTTGGACTGCTAATTGTTGTTCGGTTATATTGGCTTCTACATTTTCACTAGTGATATTATCATTAAGTAATGAAACGAATAACCTTCCATAATATGGAGGATCCATTTCCTCTCCACCCCAAACATTAATTCTGGTATCAGATTCTACCAGACTTTCTCCTATGGTTGTCTTTCCTAGAGCAGCAATTGCATCTTGTTTAGTAACTACCCTACCCTGAGAAGAAAACCACTTAGGGGCAAAGAACTTAATGGAATCAAGATTTGGAATTTTTGATCCACCACCACTAAACTTGAATGTTTGAACTATACTATCATTGTTAAGCGTAGTATTTGTAAAATCACTACTAAACGATGTATAATTATCCGCTATTTCTCCAGAAGGTGTCACATAGGACGCTGTTACAATCGAGCCAGTCGGGAGGCTTCTTCCCGGTTGTGGGTAATTTGTATCATTTGGAACATTACCTCCGAATAAAACATAGAAGCCTTCGTCAAATCTCTCTAAGAAATATACTTCGCTTGATGAGTTTATTTCTTGGTTGATGTTATCAGATAAATTCCACTCTCTGAATGTTTGATCTGATGGTGTTTTTACTTTTATAGTAAGTGATCGTATATCAATATTAGGCCCTGCAATGAATCCCTTATAATTATTAGAATCCATCTGAATTATTGTGTCTTGTGTTAAGAGCGATCCCTGATAAACAAAAAGATCAACTTCTCCATTCTGATTAGTTGATGCTTGTTCAAACGTATAGAAAGTTAACGAAGATCCATTTGCATTTACCCCAGTGAATGGATGATACTTAGGAAGAGTATTGAACGCTCCTGCTACTCGTACGGTAACCTTTGCACCGGAAGATCTTGCACCGGGAACAACATATCCAAGAGGTTTTGCCAAAGATATAAGACTTGAAACCTTTTGGGCAGAGTCAAAGAATATCTCATTTCCTATCATATTAGAATAAAATGCATAATATAATGTATTATAAGCGACGGTATCAATTAAAGTAGTTATCGCCGAACCTTCAAATTCAAAGTCACTAAATTCCTCTTGGGTTTTCAGATACTCTTTTATTGAGAGTTTAATTTCATCAAACTCTAAACTTCCTAACTTTAACTGAGGCAAATTCATTACCTTGTCCTCCCAAGAGATAATTTTATAGTTTGTGGGACTGGTTGATCTTTTTCTAAATCAACACTATAATATACTTCTATCGTAAATTGATTTGAATCTGAAACTGGAGAAAACTTTACTTTGGTAAAATTGACTCTGGGGTCGTATTGTTCTATATTTCTCTGAATCCTATTTGATATAAAAACATAGTCTTCACTCGTCATATTTTCGAATAGGACTTCATATACACCTGTACCGAATTGTGGGTTAAATGGTTTATCGCCAAACCCATATACACACAAATTTATCACAGACTGCTTTATTGCCTCTAAATCCGAAGCTTTAGAAACATCATTGGTAAAAAAGTTCCTAGAAAAACTGGATGATATATCTGTATATTTTGCCATACCTTATGTATTAACCTTATCAGGAGACTTATTTAAAGAATCTCTAATCAATGAAAATGTCATACTATGATTCCTCTTGGTGAAAAGGTGATTAATGCCTCCTACCATCCATTTACCGGCAGAACTTTTTAATTCTTCGCTCTTCAAATCTACATTATTAATTTCTATCATAGCCCCCGGTCGAATAGACAGATCACCCAGAGCAGAAATTACACAAGTCTGTGCGGTGGCCATGGTCATTTGAGCGTTTCTAAGAAGAGGAGTTTTCAAGGGAGTATTCCAGAAAGTACAGTATGTTCTTGTGTATTCTAGCCACTCGTGATATTTTTCGCCTATATTTGGACAATTACAACTGTCAGTTCCATCAGGATTATCCCATTCACATCCAAGATATTCCTCTCCTAAAACTTCTTCTATCTTTTCACATAATTTAGATTCGTCCAATAACTCTTTTAGTTCTTCGTCTGTGGGTTCTGGGGTTGGATCCATTTCACCAATAAATTCAAGGGCTTCTTCGTATTTTTCGAATCTGCCCAAAACCTCTATATTGGAATCTATAACCGCAAAGGTATTTTCTTCTCCCTCACCAAAAATCTCCTGAATCAAAGACAGCAATGCCTGCTGAATTATCTCGGGGGTGACCTCATCACTATCCTGAAAGAATTGAGAAAATGATTCCAGAAGAGAATTAACGTCATCTGCGGTTGATAGTACGAACGCATCCTTGGGTTGGAGATATTTTGCGGGACAGTTGCAATATGGATCCTCTGCCGGACACCCAGAGTTGTTCACGGGACCATCTGGATTTGCACACTTATAGTGTCTCTTTTCCTCTCGGGTGATTGGTATTTCATTTTTATACCATTCAAGTTGACTATCCTTAGTCAACTCTATAAGTTTATTTGGTCCTACAGCCATTATTCTTTCCCTTCTATATTTAGATAGGGTCTGAGAACAGAACTCTCCCAACAATTACATTGTGCAAATCTGTTACCACCAAATCCAATATTTTCAGTTCCGGAAGCCAATTTAATCCACCTATCTTGAGGTGTAGATTTTTCATGTAACTGGGTTAAGTCTTCTGTATAATTATCAAATGGAGGGGGATAAGGTTCCCTGTACAATTTATTTGGATATATTCCAGATCCTTGTTGACCTTTGCCTCTACCATCCATCGTTGGGAGACCTAAGTCTAAGAATCCAATGTAGTCCCACGGCAATGATGGAGTTAGTGGAGGTAGTGCAGAGTGATCATCATCATAATCGACAACCGGATCTAAGTTCTGACCTAGAAGACCCTGTCCATTATTTGATGTGCTTTGGTAAAAATATTCTTGTGGATATAGAAGACCTGCTGAAGGAATTGAACTTGGGGTAGAACTTGCTCCACGATATAAAGAACCCGTAACTGATCTATAAACATTTGCGTACCGAATTCTATCTAGATTTTCGGTCTCCTCATTACCATTGGCATCTTCATAAACATTAAATTGAATAAATGAAGTTCTCATATCATTATATGGATCATAGTAAATCTCATCATTAAAATTAAAAAAGTCTCCCGGATCTCCCGGTACGTTAATAGAATCTTTAGAATTATCATAGTCGAACGTGAACAGCCCTTGATTGATCGGACTTCTTTGTTGTTTGTAAATCATCTCACATACCTTATCGGCATATTTGAATCTTTCTTTATTCGACGTTGTAAAAATGATAAACTCAGTTATCACAGAAATAATATGCTGAAGGAAAAACTGACCATATTGAGTAACTCCCGATGATCCTAGAGAAGGTCCGGATAAGGGAGATGGAGAAATCCCAGGAATCCCATAACTCTCGGGAGAATCGATGACTGTTGCCGAATCATAATATCGAGTATCCTCATCCACATAAGTTCCTAGATCAATATTTTCACCTTCTGGTATTCTATGGAAATTCTTTTCCCCCTGTTGTATGTGGGGAGTTCGGACCGGGATGGTAGTAAAGAAAAACTTAACACGTTCGGATGGCCTCTGAAATAATGTGTGAGGACACTTCGATCCGAAAAATCCAGATCCATATCCTCGCGTGTCTTTTAATAATGATTTGTAATTATCAGTAGTAACTTCCTGTAAGTATTGCCAACATTTATAATTAGCATATCCGGGATTTAATTCGAATTCCTCAAAATAATTATATAACCATTCTTTAGTAGACACTCTTTGTCTTATTTCGTTCATATGGCCTACCATGAAATTATTTTTTAATCTTACTGCATTTTCAGATCCATAGTAATCATAGAGACCATTTATTGTCATGTATATGTCAGTAAATCCTGCATCTTCGTTTCGTAGGCTATAAAAATATTCAGGCAGTACGTTTTCTCTAACCGGATCACCTCCTATTTCAAAGAAAGGAAGGCCTTCCGTGTTGTATGAAGTATATCCAAATTGTATATCGTCCAGATTAGCTGCATTTTCTACGGCGGATTTATCTCCTATTCCTCTGTGATTGTTTAAGAAAATGAACTGAAACTTTTTATCTTCTTCCGTAATAGAATCGACAGCATCTATAATAACTTGAGAAAAATCATTAACAAAAGGAGAACATATTGGACTTCTCCAAAAATCATTCCCCCCTATCGGATTACTACCAAATTGACCAAAGTCACTTAGTGTAGGAGTTTGATATGAATAACTACACAAACAATCCATAGAAACATTTGGACACTCCGGAATCTCCTCCAGAGTTTCAGTAAAGGCTCCGCATTGTCCATCTAGGCTACAACCTTCTTGACCGGCAGACATCCTTCCGGAACAAATGCAGTCACTTTCATCATATGCTTGTGTTGGTTCTGTACAATTGTCAGCATTACATCCGCTGGAAAAATATACTGGTCCAGATGTGTCAAAAATAGAACCTTTACATCCATAGAATGACTCCTCTACGTACGCCGATCCATCATTGTTAACCTCACTACCTGCGCCTCGGGAGTAGTGTAGATATGCACGAGCACAATTATCGATGCCGGCCGGCGTTCCGTCATCGTCCTCATAAGTTTGATCCAGAAGAGTTTCTAATTCATTAGAACTACACGCTGTTTCTTCAGTTAATGGTGCGGTGGGATCCGGCTCTGTAGTTGGATCCACACTAGGAAACTGAAAAGGACAATTTTGATGAAAAACTTCTTTGTATGCGACAGGACAGCATCCCTCAACATTACCAGCTCCGCTGCTGACTGTATTATTTTCTCCTGTCCACTGTGGTTCTGTTATAACAAATAGTTCTTCGAGTTCTTCTTCTGCTATTCTTTCTTTGAGTATCCGCAATCTTTCAAAAAATATAGGAGAAGTGTATTTAAATTGTCCACTTACAGATTGTGAATATTTACTTCGCAGTGGAACTAAAACAACACCCTTTAAGTGCTTTGGTTTATTTTCTTTTAGAAAGTATAATAAATTTTGAAAGTCTTCTTCTACGGGATCAATTTCAGTCCCATATCTTTCATTAAGCACCGAGTAATTATATGTTAAAGATGAACCGAATGAAGATCCAAACCATCGTGGCCAATCTAATTCTCCATTATCGGGTCGTGCAAGATGATCAACTTTTAGTAGATCATTTGGATATTGATCTTCGCTTTCATCCAAATTCAGCCCATCAAAATCAAACTTAACGCTCCCCCAGTACGGTTGTGATCGCATGGAAATTATGCTTACATCGGACTGACTGTACTCTTCATCTTCATCCTTGACTCCCGCCATGTCTCTACTTCGAATACCTGCACCAATATAATCAGGGACACTCCATAGTTGGTTTTCGTTGTTAGTAACGCCAAATGATGGCGATCCATATGAGTCAAAATCGATAAAATAAACTATTACCGTATCATCCGGTTTCGGATGACCTGGTGTTGGTCTGTATCTAAAATTATAAGCCATTATCCTTCACTGTCTCCGCTATCATCTTCGTCTGGATATGTTGATCCGGGCACAACATAAGGATCGTAAGTTATACCAGAATCATATCCATCTATAGGAATTCTATAGGCATTGAATGGACTTGCATCGATCGGATTCTCAGCATTAAACATATAAATGTAATCACCCGCATTTGATGTTAATCCCGCAGATTCTATTTGATTTCTGTTATATTTGAAGACTTCTACGACTTGACCAAAACAACTCATCTGACCCAGTTCCACCAATCCCTCTGACATCGAACTTCCGGCAACATCTCCAAGTCCATCAGAACTGGGGAAAGTGGCTCCGAAGTTTAAATACCCACCTATAGGCATAACACTAAAAGATCTTACATTAGCAGGAGTTTCAAATTCCTCTTCATCGTCCGGAATTATGTTCGGGAAATCACCATGAGCAGCTTGAATATTTTCCTTATTCATACCCGGACCCAAGTAATCAAACCGACCTGTTGGACTTTCAAACTCTTCACTATAAAGAGGTCCAGTTAGTCCCGGTATGAATTCCCGAGATGTTGGTTGAGGAGATAATATTTCATTCATGTTCCATGCCTGGAATATAGATGGGACTTCGCCCAAAGTGAGACCTCTAACGGCAATCAACGGGTGCTCGTTTGTACCTCCGCCGCCGTTATTCCATCGTATAGGAGCTCCTCTTACATTGGGACCATCTTCCGGATTCCAGTTTAGAATAACTTCTTCTCTATCCCACACCTCAACCGGAGTCCAGTAGTAAGTCCATAAACTTGGAGCATAACTTCTTCCCCAGTCAGGTCCAGTAGGTCCATTGCTTGTCTGGGTTCTCTTAAATCCAACGATATATCCAATTTCTCGTTCGGCATTTCCTACGTTTACTGGTTGCTCATCACAGCAAATTGAATACTTGTATACGTTCCATTTCTCTTTCAATAATCTCTTCAGAACATAAGCAGTGAGTGCAGACTTTGAGGGCCGTATAATTTCATTTCTTATCTTCTTCAATTTTTCGACATCCAAGTTTGTTTGATCAAACTTAGATTGCCATGAATCCATGGATGTTTTAAAAACTGGACTCTTATGAGCATCTAATTTTGTTGGTTTCTGATCATTATATTCTTTCAGATCAAAGTAACCATACAATCCAGTATCCTCTAATTCGTTACCATCAATATCGTCATACTTCATAGATTCTGGAATCAATTTTCCTGATTCTACATGATTCCATAAGATATAATCCTCTTCGTAATCATAAGTGATTAATTTAGAAATTAGTTTAGAGTGGGTAGGAAGATATAATGAGTAAGGATCTTTATATGAAGGATATTCTTTATGATAGAAAGATTTGTATGCATTCGAATTAATAAACTCCACCTGATTGATGAGTTTTGTTCCTAAGAAAGATGTCAGAGTGCTCTTGGGCAGAGGATCGTCTGTCACGTTAAATTTAGGCAGTTCTTTAGATCCATTTTCCCGAATGATAGAATCTAAGGATCTGAAGTGCCAAGTTAAAGATAAATCTTGCCAAAACATATAATTGCAAGCATTTATATTTTCTTTAGAAACTGAGTTCTCCGCCAAATAACTCATCAGTTGTATTGCAGATGGAGAACTTCCCGGTTTTGACCAAGGATACTGTGCATGAGTTCCTTTAAACCAAACGCTGTTTTCGGTGGGTTCTATGTCAATATTTTCAAAGTTTTTGGTCCCGTAATAATTTACCAAACCTTCACCTTCTTCATCTGCTATCTTTCCGATAAACTCAGATTGTTTGAAAGGTGAACCTATTTTATTTTTTATACCAGATTCATATGATATAAGACTTAAATTCCATACAACTTCAATGCCGTGTTCTGATCTAGGTACATTTTCAGTTTCATCTGTAACAAGAGCAACATTATCAATATACAGTTCTATTTTAAAGTTACTTCTGTATAATGTACTAACTAGACCAAATTCTTGATCTTCGTAATTGACATCAGTATCTGCATCTGAAAGTGGTGTAGCTACGACTAGTTCTAAAATATCACCACCAGAAAAATTAAAACTTTCTCCATATCCATGCATATCTGATATTAATAAATTACCAACAACACCAATTCCAGAAAATAAACTCTCTGTTAGACTTAGTGATCTAAAGGGTTCATCCGTATACTCGGTCTTTATGAGATCAAATTCAGAAGATCCGTCGATTTTTCGTATCTTTGCAGATACAATCTCAGTACTTCCAGTTGTAAAATCCTCAATAGCCATTTATAGTATCACTCGCATTTCCACCCACAACACTAATACCCTGTATGGTGCTTGTTTCATTACTTCTGCCTGATTTTAATAATCTTCTTATTTCAGAATTTACAGTAGAGGCAATAGATTTGGGTGGTATCTTCAAGTATGATTTTTCTTCTTGATCAAACTCATACTGATTCTGTACAGTCCGGAAAGTATAATCTTGCAATTCATTATTTGATATAAATTGTCCAAGGAGACTGGTGGGAGAAAGAAATTCAACTGATGGATTTGCTATACCACTGATATTTTCAATGACCGATTCAATAGTAATTCCGATTTTAACTAAATCTATTCCACCAACGATGCATAAATCAATTCCTATTCCAACACTTATAAGATTACCTACGTAGTCATTCATATCAAAGTCCTCGTAGGGAATAACTACAAAATATTTTTCTTGTGAATTATGACCTATAATTTTAGCTCTAACTGGGGTATCCTCGGAAAATCCGCAGAAGTGGCCACTATTGACTGAATCTGAATAACAGGACATTTTCAAATCAAGTTGGTCCTCAGTAGGGTAATTACCATTTATAACCTTTGATATGTTAAGAAGTTGGATCGTCTGATACTCACCACTATAATATACTCGTTGTGATCCCTCGGAAGATTCTCTGTATGCAGAAACTTCAGTTTCCTTGTTGAAAAAGAATTTTGCTGGACTTGTCCCGTAGTCCGTTATTCTCGCCATTTCGAATATTGAAGATATGGGTTTCCAATTACCGGTACCATCAGGTCTAAACAATTGAACAAAATCTCCTTGTTCAATATTAGAAAAATTGCTTGTCTTTACATATCTAAGAAATTCATCATACTCTTCGACGTAGGCATATGATGTTGTATCCAATTCAAATTCAATGATCGATTCGGTGGCGGGATCATCCAATTCAGTATTTGCCCTGACAAGCAAATCCCCGTATATGGGTTTAGTGGGAAACAATTCAGTAAAGAATATTGATTTCGAATTTCTAAAATCATTTTCCTTTAACGATCTAGCAGATGAAGAATCTGGTAAAAATGTATGATCATAAATTTCATTAAAAAGACCTAGTATGTGATACATGTTAGGATCATTATAATATTGAAAAGAAAGAACGTCCAATTTTTCTTTTGTTGATGTACTCAGTAATTCATAATTGGCAGGGTTATCCATACTTTTTCTGGAAAAAGCAATTCTCTTGAAAATATCTACCATTTCTATTGAATTTGTTCCAAACTCATATGGAAACTTATTCATGTAGTCTAAGTATGTCAAGATATTCCCTCCACAAGAACTTGCGATCTGGTTGCTACTACCGCTCCATCGTCTCCACCAGCACGGAATAGAGGTTCGATTTCTTTCAAAACAACAGTTGCAGTTATTTCGCTAGGCATGGGACCGTATTCCGGTGAATAGAACATAGAAGATGCATCTCTACCTACACTAACTGATTGAATAAGACATAACTTAGGATTGGATAACCATTTCTCTGTTGCAGTATTGGTGTTGTATACCGTGGTGCTACCATCCTCGCCCTCATCTGCATGACCTATAGTTACAGTAGCCATAGCAGGAGGTTTCACTCTAAAAAGATCAGCGTCCACTCCAATTGCCTCTGGGAGTGCAAAGGCAGATAAAGACTCAAATGTCTTTAAAATATCAGCAGAACTTTTTGCATCTTCGAGAACCATTGCAAACGTAAATTCATATACACGCTTTTCATTTTTTATAAAAAAGTTATCCGTATTATCCATAACTCTTTTTACATCTCTGCCAGTTACCCCTATATTAATATCATTTATTATCCGATCGCTAATTTGATCAAGTTGATTCTGCGTGATTTCCTGATCTATAGCAAATCCTCCGTCTCCACCTAATGCCCCTTTTAAGAATGCTGCAACACCACCTTCCTTCGCTCGGGCATCGATCGTTTCTGAGACAATTTGACTCTGAAATTGTACTGGTATGGGCAAAATAAAAGATGCTAATTTATCTTGACCTCCATATGCCCTGATGGTTTTATTGTTGGTGTACGCATAGCATTCAATCATAGTATTAAATGGTGAACCAAATGCCTGTCCTAAATAAGATAGATTAGTCGATACCTTTGATTGTGGTGGAAATCCTAGAGCCATTTTTTTATGCCTTATAAAACTAAATTTTTACCCAAAAACCCATCGAAATATATAGGTGATTTTTCTAACATAGTATGTAGATCTCTGTGGGAAAGAAAATTCTGTAAATGGTTGGATAATAATTCTAATGTGCTGAGATGGGCGAGTGAGGAAATATCAATTCCATATATCTCCCCTAAAGATAATAGAGTTCATAAGTATTATCCTGATTTTTTAATCGAAGTGCTAAATAACTCAAAGGAAGTAGAAACTTTGCTTATAGAAATAAAACCAAAAAAACAAACGGCGCCTCCTAAGAAACCAAAGAGAAAGAGTAAGAATTTTCTTGCAGAATCCTTGACATATGAGATAAATAAGGCTAAATGGGAATCTGCTAAATCGTTTTGCGTTAAAAATGGGTGGCGTTGGGTAATCCTAACAGAAAAAGAATTGTTTGGAGACAAAAAAAATGGCTAATGCAAGTAATAATTCCGGATCACCAATAGAAGCACTAAGATCTCTGGTAACAAATAATTTTGCGCCTATACCAAAATGGGGATTTGAAGTATCAGTCGCTTTTCCTACCCTGCAACCAAATACGACGGGTGATACTATATTTTTAATACCAGAGGCACAAATTTTCCCTGCGTTGGAATTTACATCTCCTTCTATAGGAACAGAAACTCAGCAGTTTTCCTATACAGGTCTAAAAAAGCCATTTCCCCTAAGAAAACAATATTCGAATTTTTCGGTAACTTTGCCCCTGATGAATGATTTTGGGGCATTCAATGCATTTTTATCTTGGAGAGACTCTGCATATATTGACTTTAACGGAGCAAGTTTTACTAGAGAGTATAATAGATCTCTAACGGGAACAGTATCAGTCTATATGTTCGACAGAAAATCGAATTCATCCGCAAGAGGTGATAGTGTTTATAAACTAACGTTCAAAGAGGCATTCCCCACTGAAATACTACCAATAGGTTTTTCTCAATATGAAACTAATAGCATACAGACATTTACTATTAATTTTGCATTCCGAGATTATACCAGAGAATACGAAACCGATTATGGAACATGATAAAATTATGGAGAATCTATGTTATCAGATATTTTGACTAAAACTGCGCCCAGATATAAATGCACATTGCCACACAGCAAAGATGATCATTACTTTCGTCCTTTTTTTGTAAAGGAAGAAAAGATACTGCTATTGGCACTAGAGGAAAAAACCACATCTGCTCTTGCAATTTCAATGAAAATTATTATAGAAAATTGCTGCGAAGATATTAAAGATGCATCTGAATTGTCCTTCTGTGATGCATGTTACTTATTTTTAAAGATAAGATCAAAATCTGTGGGTGAAGTTATAGAGGCAAAAGTTCAAGATACTCAACTGAACCAATATGAAGTTATTTTTAATCTAGAAAAAGATATTAAAGTAGTAGGCGAAAATCAAAATCCTGCAATACAACTAAATGATGATGTGGCTATAGAGATGGCAGAACCAAAACTGAAAACTTATATAGAAGTATCCACTGAAGATGAATTGAAGTCATACTACGAAATCATATCAAAGTGCATAAAGAAAGTAAAAACGAAAGATGGTGATATTGACGTATCAACCATAGAAAAAAATGAATTGCTTGACTTTGTTGAAAATTTAAACAAAAAGCAATTTCAAGAGGTGGTTGATTATATAACCAACTCCAAAAAAATAGTATTAGAAACAAAGTATCAATCAAAAAACGGAACGCAAGACATAACAATAGAAAGTATATTTGATTTTTTCGGTTTTCCCTCTGTTATATAAACTTAGAGATATTGTATAAATTGAGTTTTCAAATGACTCACTTTTACAAGTATTCCCTCCATGAAATAGAATTTATGGCACCATGGGAAAGAAACATTTATGTAACAATGATACGAGGGTTTCTGGAAGAAGAAGATTCAATACAAAAGCAAAGAGAAATGAATGAAAATATCTAAACTCCTAAATCGAAAAAGAAAACAAAGAAAAACCCACCAGAATATTTTCAATTCTTTAAAGAATAAGAAAGTATCTCCGTTGTTCAGTGGAGAAATGCCAGATATATCCCCAACGAGAGAAACTAAGAAAAAACCAAAAGGTCCTTCTGTTAATTTAGATCGATACAGTGGAGTGGCCAGTAAAAAAACCGATACAATTTATAGACCTCGACCAAAAGCAATAGTAAAAGCAAGCAATTCAACTCCATCGCCAAGCATAATAAACAAGAGTGAAGTAAAAGTTATTGGTGGTAAGGATACTCTAGTAAAAGAATTTCTTACCAATAACATAAAAACCATTTTAGAAAAAAGTAAAGTAGTTCCTGTTTTAACTAAGGGTGGTCAAAAAATAGTAGAAACTAGTAAAGTGAAGGATTTCATAGAGAAAAAGCAAAATAACGTGCTAGTTTCATATGAGTATGGAGGCGATTCTATAGCACCCAGACCTGGTGGGTCTTTAGTTCTAGCAGGAGATGGTGCTAGTCCAGAAAAAATAGTCCCGGTTTCCCAATCTAATCCCACTAATAGTAAAGTAATTGCCGGAGATACTTTCCCAAACCCCGGCAAATCAAGTTCAACCTCTGTACAATTGAATAATAGTGTAAATCAAAGCACAATCAATAAAAATCCAGTAAATACGAATAATACAAATAAAATAAACGTAAATGAAATTGATAATAAAATAAACAGAAATTCTGAATTAAGTTTCATGAACCAGTATTCACCGACAAATATTACACCGACGCAGAGTAGGTTGAATATAACTGAAAATAAAACTTCCACGGATCTAATCAACTCTGCGGGTGTCATGAGAAGATCTGTAGCACAGCAAAGTAGTGCAGCATCTGAAAGAATGAAAGAAGTAAAAAGAAAAGAAAAAGGGCCTATGGTTTCACCCACAAGCCCTTCTTCTTCTGGTAGTGTTGCTGAATCTAAACCTACTAATACTAGAGGCTCTAGTTTCAACGGATTCTTACATCATAGCAACATAAGTTTACCAAACTGGCGCGTCAGGAACGGCTGAATCAGTCGTTAGCCAACTTTTCGAAGTATGACATAGCATCTTCTTCTTCGGCGTTATCTACCTGACTCTTAATATTAGTATTTGAAGTCTTTGCTGGAGCTTCGGACTCCTCCGCTGTCGGAGTACTCTCAGCAGTTCCTCGCATATTTCCACCAAGAACCATCTCAAGTCTCGACTTGAGATCTTCATATGACTTGAAGTTGGATTCACCGGTAAACTCAGTAAGAGCATAACCGTCAGGAAATTCAACCTCAGACATATCACTAGAGCTATCGAATTGTGACTTGTCATAATTGACAAATCCCGCAACTCGACGAATCTTCAACTTGAAGCTTGCTCCGTTAGTGATGGAGAAGGGATTGATTGCTTCTTCATCTGCAAACTCAGGATGCATGGCTTCTTGGATCTTGTCAAAGATCTTCTTTCCATACTTGAAGAGAAAAATCTTCCCCTCGTTCTGAGGATTTGCCGGATCTGCAACAATATAAACGTTGGAGATATAATTCAACTTACGGCGCCGAGTACGAGCAAGATCCTTGTCAGAATCAAGACCGCTGTTCCAGAGTTGACTATTCATCTCTGATACCGGATCCTTCTTGTTGAGTGTGGTCAGGGAGTTTTCAATGTACCAACCACCAGGTCCCTGAAAACCGTGTGAGTACAACTTAGCGAGAGGGAGATCTTCACCTTCGATTGGTGGAAGAAAACGAATCTCCGCATATCCGTTACCCGACTTGTCGAGTTCTGGTCGCCAGAATCGATCATCCTTGTAACTCTTCTTTTCGTCAGTTTGTTCCAGAGCCTTCTGGAGTGCCTCAAGTGACTCTCGTGAGTCCATTCGTGTAAAATTGCCCATGTATGGAGCCTTTCCGCAGGGATCTCCCCTGCACATAAAAATACGGGACCTCCCCGCATCTGATTTATTATACCATATTTAAACTACAATGGAAGCTTATTTGTGGTTTTTGGGACAAGATTTATCTCTTGTCCTTCGACCATCAGTTTCTCTTTGATTGGAGCAGAGATCCATTTTGCCGCAACGGTCACTTCTATATTATGCTCTTCACAAGACTCGATAACGGCGTCTAAATAGGTAGAGTTTCTTCCTGAAACCCTTTTTTCAACAGATTTGTTGAAGATGTTTTTAAAGTCATTTTCTAATATCATACTGGTATTATAATCGATATAAATACATTGTCAAGTATATATATCCGTAACGGAGAACAAGATGCCCGATACCACGAATAACGTAACTTTTGAAGTTTTTGGAAACACTGCCGATTTTGCAACCGATTATGGTACTAATGGTATCGGGTTTAGCAATTCACACCTGCAAATATTTAAAATTGCTTACGGAACTCCATCGGGTGCAAATACCAGAGTATCTGCAACCAATCCCTTACCGGTTAACATAAGCGGGTTCACAGGTTCGCTTTTAGGTATAACAGGAACAATCAGAGGAACCGGAGAATTCCGAATAATCAATAGATTGGTTCCGGGAACGACCAGAGATATTGAATATCTTATGGTTGCAGGTACAACTCTGGGGGGTGCTATTGGTATAACAGGTACCGTAGAAGGTATTTCTGGAGGATATCCTCTCGCAATTAGTGGTGATGCACGAATTATTAATGCAGTCTTGGTTTCTGGTGTAACGGGAGCGTGGGTAACTGGATTTGGTGGAGGTACAGGAGCAACAGCATATAATCCAATTGTTGTAACTGGAGGTAGACGACTATCCCCAGCAATAGATGAAGTTGGCGTAACCGGAACAGTAACTATAAATGGTGGTAGAGTATTGGCAGCAGGTACGGATTCCATAAAGGTTTTCGGATCTGACGCAGGTACCAAAGTCCTAACCAGACTATACGCAGGAGATGGAGATACACTAGGAAGTTCCGGTGATGCATTAAATGTTAATGTGGTTGGAACCGGTATCAGTGCTAATGTAACTCTTTCAGCAACAGTTTCTGTTACTGCGGATAATATAAGTGGATTGGTAGTGCAAGGATATACTGCCGGATCGGGAGGAACACCCCTCATCGTTAAGGGTGAAAATTCTGGTCAGATAGATGTTAAGGCTTCAACTGCACTACCAGTAACTTTCAGTAGCGGTATTACGCTAAATGCTGATAACATAATCGATAGACTTGGCACCGGTGATAATGGTATACTGAAAGCACTAAACAATATAGATGCCGATACCAATCTAATCAGCACGTTGGATACAAGATTAACAAATTCATATTACAGTGTAAAGGTAGCAGAATTAACTAAACCCAGTTCCTTTGTTGCTTCATCAGTGAGCGTAACTTCTACCACAGGTGCAACCCAACTGAAATCCAATTCAAGTCTCAAGTCGGGTGTCACCATTAAGGCATCTACCACAAACAGTGATGTGATCTATGTTGGATCCATTAGTCTAAGTAGAAACGTGATTAATGGATATCCACTAGATCCCGGTGAATCAGTTTTCCTTGAAATTAATAACCTCAATCTAATATACATCAGAACAACATCAGGAACACAATCAGTAAGTTATATCGGATCATGATAAGAAATCTAAACACACGAAGATTCAATAAAAGTAAAACAAAATCCAATAGAATAAGCCTAGATTTACTGAACGAAGGTTTATTTTATGGATTAGTTTTCTTCGACAAATCCAAAGATATAGTTTTAAATACTGAAAGACTTATACCAAAACCAACCGTAACTATAAACGGAAATGACATATTTTTTGATTATTCAAATTATAAAGAGTCTAGTGTAAATATCTTAAAATTAAAGTTTAAATATGCCCAGAGTGGTGATATATTTACTGTAACAAATGGTTCCTACGAAAATCCAGTAGAATATATTGATGATGTTAATATAACAGGAACCTACATTTTTCAAGAGATGTTAAATAAAACAATAATAAAGGCAAAAATAAATTCAGCACCTGATGTTGGTACTGTAACTTTATTCAACTCCCCATATTTTACCAGTGCTCCTCAACTACAACTTTCCGATTCGATTAGGGGCGACTTAAAGGTTTTCGGTGTTAAGAATTTACTAGGATCATCTACTAAAAATTCTATATTATCTCTGGGTCTTAATATAAACGACCAAGTAAAATTCAATAGTCAATTAAATACAAAAACATTCACGATAAAAGACTTTTACAAAATAAACAATGTTGAATATTTATTTTTCGATGATGATTGTGTAAGTGAAAACAATTTTTCGGAATCAATCTATATTGAACACTACAGAGAAAAAGTAGAATCTACATTGCTGAACTCTAAAACAACAGAGACTTCGGCAAGAGAACCATCATCTTTACCAGATCAAGAAATATCCCTAACGAGAACTACCGCACCTATCGCTCAGGAAACAGGCAGAAAAACTGGTCCGTTTGCAGTTGATGGATACTATCCATTATATACGACAGCAGAAGGAGCAATTGAGGCTAGTCCTAGTCCTTCTCTCGTTAGAAACGGAGAAACCACAGAAGGTTATCATACCCACGAGATACAGGGGAAAACTTTCTATATGCCTAATGGATTAGTCGAGAATAAAACATTCTTCCATGGTAATTATTCTACATTTTCCCAGTCGGCAATTTATAGATCAAGAAGTAGAGTACCGGATCCAGTCACCCCGATAGTCCCAAGGAATCCAAGGGCGACTTCCCAATCAACACCACCCCCACCTCCTCCAGCATCTAATTCTACACCAAGATCGTCGCCTGCCTCTGCGCCCTCTTCTAGCAGCGGTTATGGCTATTGAAAAGGGGGGAGCATGCTCCCCCCTTTCTCATTCTCCCCAAAGAAGTTTAGGTTTCTTTTCCTCGGGTAAAACCCGCATCAGTGGAATTGTCATAATTCCATCCTCATAAGTTACCTTGCCCGCTTCAACATACTCGGCAAGTGTCCAAGCACGCTTAAATGCTCTTGCTGCTATTCCGCGATGACGATACTTAGTCTCCTCACGATTTACAGCATCACGACAAGCCTCTACGTATAACACACCTTCCTTCAAAGACACAGTAATCTCTTCCTTCTTGAAACCTGCAAGTGCAATTTCAAGACGAAAATTATCATCATCATCCTCGATTAAATTGTAAGGTGGGTAACTTCCAACCGTAATATCATTTTCGGTTGAGGCGAGTAGCCTATCAAACATACGATCAAAACCAATTACAGTATTGGCAAACTTTTCAATGTCTGTCATATTTGTCTCCTTAAAGCAAGACTTGAAAAAGTGAAGCCCCGAAGCGACTTCACTTTTATTTATAAACTGTAACTGCCCCGCCAAGATTTGAACTTGGACAAGGAGAACCAAAATCTCCTGTGCTACCATTACACCACGGGGCAAAGATTCCTGCAATATTCATGCATCGCAATTCCTGATGCAGTTCCTACATTCAGACTACGCACGGTTCCATACTGCGGAATATACGCAATGTCGTCTGCTACTTCAATAAATTCCTTGGGGACTCCGACTTGTTCCTGACCGAAGACCAGTAATGTATGCTTTTCTTTAGGCCAGTCAAGTGTAGCAATGTCTCGACTACCTTCAATGTTATCCATACAGACGATATGATAATCAAATATTTTGTCCATAAGTTTTCCATGTTCGTCCTCCTTGAAGTATGACATTCGATTATAGTTGTGCGTTCCTACTGCACCTCGTCGGTCCCACTGCTTTGATCCGTAGATGATGACTTCTTCCGCGAGGAAGGCGTTCGCGTTACGAATAACAGTAGAAATATTGAAATCATTATGTAAGTTAGTACAAAGTACGGAATAATTGTGTCGCTTATTGTCAAGATCGGCAAGGATAGCCTCATGCTTCCAGTAGTGATAATGATCGATTATGTTCCTAGTTTCCATTGAACCTTTCTCCAATACTTTAATGTAGAGACCTTTTTATAACCGTTTGGTCCTCCATTATGAATTCTTGCTCTATCCTGATTGGTAACTACTCTACCCAGTCTTTTTTTAGTAGCGTAACGATCCCAATATGCAGAAACAATTTTTTCCGAATATTCCTTGTTCACACAATCATTGTAAGATCCTCCAATTTCTGGACGGTGCTCAATAGCATCTTGCCAGTAGACATACCAAATTTGATAAGGACCTATTGCATTCCCATTATCACCAACGGCATCACTGTTACAATTACTCTCTACTTGACATATTGCATCTAGAAGATTCTGCTGAGATAATACTAAGGTGATCGCCAACAATTGACCTAACATTAATCAGTTCCATTTAAGTATGGGGGTGTTTGATCTTTGGTTCGTTCATATCTAGATTTACCCCAGCGATTATACCATCTTTCACATATACTTTCAACACTTTCATTAGAACAAGCCATGTAGTATACGCCTCTCTTCTTTCCGTGCTTCATAGGAGATTTAATTCCATTCGCCTTATTATAGGCAGCAATTCTACGCATACGAGGATTACTACCTGCCCCAAAATTGCAGGATGGAATCTCGATATCATTATCTCTCATCCATTGCATCATACGCTGGTACTCTTCGTCTGAGACATGTTCGTGTCCATAACCCTTCGTATACCCTAGAAACTTATAGAGACGGTTGTACTGCGATCCTCGTCCGCTCAGAGACGTTGTAGTAACACCCACAAGATCGTCACGGTATTGGTGTTGATAGTACGAGGAGACAGCAGACGAGACTCCTAACATAGCGATAAGTTTTCCTATGTTCCAATGCCAAGATAATGGTTGAAGACCAACACACGTTGACATATCAACATAACTCCGAAGAACCTTTCCTTTTTCGGATGGATTTTTTGGCATGTTTAAGTGCTCATCTCTGACACCAAGATTAATCACAGGACTAGAAAAACCCATAACACCTATGAGTAAATCTTTATGCCAGATAGCAAAACAAAATTTTCTTCCCGGTGCAGGTCGTGTTTTTGCTTTACTCAAATCTTTTATCATAGAAAAAAGTTGACCAACCGAGATTCTAGAAACAGAAATCTCGGTTGGATCAATTTGGACTAGATTGTGGGTGGTTGTTATGGGAGATATCACCGGGATCTAGACCATTCACGACTAAGCCGGCGAACGTTTTCTTTGCCCTTGGCAATGAACAGTTCGCTATCACACTTATGACTGTAGATCACACGGGCAATAACAGGAGCGGAGTTTTTATCAGTACAGTTGACACAATATTCTGCGTCGGGGACTGCTTCTAAACGGGCTTCTGGAATTTGGATTTCGCACTCAAGACAAATCATTCTTATTAATCCTTTTAGGAGGATTCCAAGGGCGAACATCGCCCATAAGCATTCTCCAAGACTTATAAATTATACCAAACATTCCAATAAAGGCAAGTCCCATACCGTAATAAAGTGGAATAATCTCAAAAATCATACAAATGCCTAGAAGAACATTCCAAGTAGTCATGATATAGAGTGCCGCAAATCCTACTTCTTCGTCATGCATTATTCATTCTGTCCAATAGAAGATTCCATTTCATTAATTCGGCATTGTATTCCGAAATCTTGGATGTGACAATTTCTCGAAGTTTATCGCTGTCATAAGAATATACGCCACCATTCTTAATAAACACGACATCTCCTTGGGGATGTGTATGAATCTGATATGGCCCATGAAAGTCATGAATTTCACTGCTCATGGTCCTACCTTCCTCACCTTGTTGTCACTGCGAGACATCATCCACATGACACCATCTTCGTTTTCCCAAACCCAATAAACAGGTTGAGTAGGATCTTCAATGCGTAACAGCCATAACTCGGTTGTTGCTTGCTGGATCTCTTGGTTGTCTTGAAGTTCCTTCTTGGTATCATCCCACCGAAAAAATAAAGTCATTGAAATCAAAAGAGAAATCAATGCGACACATACCAGAAGTTCTAGTATAGTAAATGCTCTCATTCCGACCACCCACGACGAACAGGTCGCCACCCTCGGCGGAATTCATCGTTTGCGGCATTTGCTTCATCTATTGCATACCACTCACTAAAGATGATCTGAGACTCCCGATCGGGATCAGAACCACGAGCTTCTGCTTCGACAATCTTCTGACCCTCTTCCGATACCCAAGCATCAAACTCAAACGTAAATCTTGTTTTATCATTTTTGCTTATAATCTTATTTGTAATAAAACAAATATCTTCTCGGGAACTAATCAATTCTTCTGTCATGATAGCCATTGTCCTCTCTTGATGATTCTAGTTTCCAAAATTTCTTGCCCTCGCTTGTGCATCCTTCGCTGCTTGGTAATACCCTTACCGTAAGCAGTCTCCGGAATTCCACGGTGGCCACGAATTGCAGACGCTTCTCGTTCTGCTTCCAAATCAAATTGATCCAATTCACGCTTTGGCATCATAATCTCCTTAAGTCAGAGTGACTGGATTCGAACCAGCGACCTTTGCGTCCCAAACGCAACGCACTACCAAGCTGTGCTACACTCTGAAACACTCCCCCACTTGGACTCGAACCAAGGACCTAGCGGTTAACAGCCGCTCGCTCTACCAACTGAGCTACAGGGGAAAAACACTACCCTCCGAAGGAAGCCACCAACAGGACTCGAACCTGCGACCTGAGGTTTACAAAACCTCTGCTCTGCCAACTGAGCTACGGTGGCAATAATACCGAGAGTGGGACTCGAACCCACAAGATCATTAAGATCGTCAGATTTTAAGTCTGATGCGTATGCCAATTCCGCCATCCCGGCTTCGTTCTTCATACGCATATTGTACCACAGATTCTGGTTGTGTCAATCAGCTTCGAGTGATTTTGAGTGTTTTTTCTAACTGTAGTTCGCACTGGGCTTTACGCTGTTTTCCCGGCCAATAAAGATAATCTTTAGACTGATTTTTCATCAAATTCTGAAGAACTGGAATTATTAGTGCCTCTATTTCATCAAATTTGGCTTTCATTAATTCATCATATTGTAGCTTTACTGCACTTGCGCCTTCACATGTGCTATTCATTTGCATTATCAAATCTAGTTTTTCTTTGATTGCAAGAATATCTTCGCTTGGCTCGACATCAGTAGAAACATTCTTTAATATATTAGATAATTCATCTTCATCAACTGCTGTGAATCCAAAATCAAATTCTTCTGACATTTATATTCTCCTATGGTTTTATGTATTCTCTACTTGGTGGGTAGTCAGAAATTATGGGAGAAGTATTCCACCCATAAACTATCCATTTATCGCCTAACTTAACTTGATCGGTAGGAATTAATTTTCTCCAGAAGAGGGCGTTACCATACTGGACGCCCCCGTCAGGTAAACTAATCCTACCACTAGATGATGCATTTTCTGATTCGGATGATAATGTACCAAGAAGATTATCCCCTCGGTACATTTCTACAATCCACTTACTGGTAGGTTCCACCAATCTATCTAAACCAATTGATTGATATCCGTAAGGATTAACTGTTATTGTGGCAGGTCCAGCAGAACCATTTGCATCCTCTAAAGATATATCACCCTTTATGCTGTCCACTGCCAATCCGGAAAAGGGATACGGACTTGTCCATTACCTCCCCTTATTGGTTCCGATTCAATATCAACTGATATGATATAATCAGATGTTTCCCATGCAGGATTCCATATTTGCTCGATTGGATCGGGATCACCGGCGTTTGCATCTTCGATGACATCATCCGAAGTTTCTGACCACTGACTGAGAAGGATTCCTAAATCTGCACTATCGACCACACCACTCTGATCGAGATCATACAGAGGATTATCAGTTCCAAATGCTGCCATAAGAAGTCCTTGATCTGCCGCATCAACGACACCATCCGCGTTGACATCTGCAAGTTGCGCCTCCAGACGAGTTGTAATCTCCCAGAAGATTGGAACCCGAATAGTTTCTCCTGGCTGGACAACTTGCTCGTAATATGTAATGAGTCTGCGAATATCAGGTTCCCAGCAAACTTCAGAGAATGCTGGAGGAATTATTGGCATGATTCCCTCTGATAAAAGAATACTCTGCCGAAACCTTTGTCTTCTAGTAACGGGAGATTTATTGGTAAATGTTATATCACCATCCATAGTAAATGCCCCAATTGAATCGCTATACGGAGTTTCGTAAGCAGCAATCATAGTACGAGTTTCGGTGTCAGCTTCCGACACTGTAATCATATAACCACTTTCTTCCCCTTCATCATTAAAAAAAGGAACTCTGGTGGTTGTCATTGGAACTAACTTTGGTCCGCAGTTGTTATCGTCCTGTGCATAAAGATTACTTGCTGCTGCGAGTGTTAGTATTGATAACGCTTTTTTCATTTTGATCTCCGTATTTTACGTTTGCTACCTTGACCCATGCCCTAGTGAAAACATAAACTGCTCCTATGAGACCTGCTGAGATCCATAGAGCAGTTTCCCCTCCCTCTGTCACAGGCATTTTATCAAAAATACCCAATTGATCTGCAATGGGTAAACCAGAAATTCCAATAGTTGCCCAAAATTCTGTAGACTTGATTCCTGCTTTTGGCTCTCGGATACTCATAAAATACCTTTCAATATATTACATTCTAGCCGTTATATGTATTGATCATATCTCTATTCGGTCAAAAAACTTCGGGAGTCGTCAGTCGATCCATCAAGTTTTTCTGCAAGTAGAGTATGATGCATATGCTTTATTTCTCCGTCAGAAAAAATAACTTTTGCAACGTTATCAATAATTTCGATAACAGTGCCTTCTTGCATATCTGTTTTTTGAATAACTTTCTGTCCTATTTTAAAATTCATTGTATTCTTTCTATTCCTGTAGGAGTTGTAAAAAAGATTCTATCGAATATAGCCATACACCAAGGCATACAAAGTATGCATGGTCTAGAAATTCTCATTTCTCCAAACCTATTAAACCTAAAATTATATAGGTGTAAATTTTTCCTTTGAGGCGCCTTAAGTAATGCATCTAATTCAGAATGCATTTCATCATATCGATATCCTAGTCTTTTTGCCTTTGGATGTGTTTTGAAAACATTAGTCCCAATTGAAACTATTTCATTCTTACATACAATAAGAGAACAATGTCTCTTTTGTCTAGGTATATTCATACAAACTGGTTTTGCAGTTTCAATCAGTTTTAGTATCTTGCGGTTGCTTACCATGTTCATTTCTGTATTGCACATCATCTTGAATCTCATGCATTATGACAGAGAAAGTATTCGCCATTAATTCTTCTATAGTCATACCTAAAGACTTCGCTTCGTCTTCAAGCATTTCATACTGTGAGTCTTCGAACTGGAATGTCATTTCTACATTTTTCATTTTTTTCTCCAACACGCCTGATAGGATTTGAACCTATGACCTACGGATTAGAAGTCCGTTGCTCTATCCAACTGAGCTACAGGCGCTTATAATCAGGTGGTCAACTTAAGTCCCGGAGTATCACCAATTGGACCATCAGGAATAACTAAACCTGTACCAATTGTTTTGTTATATTCATTCATCAGATCCTTGAGAGGTGGAATATCAAACATAACATTATTAGTTGACATGGTTACAGTTTCATTCGGCTTATCCGAATAAGGCATCCATGGAACTAGAGCCAACTTCCCACCCTCCATGGGTAGTAGAACTGTTGGATTCTTAAGATTAGCGGAAGTATCCTCCACCGTGTAGTCACAAAGAATTTCTTCACCTGTCGTTAGTCTTACGATTCTTACTGCCATTATTATTACTCACTTTCGTTTTATTGAAAATTTTTTCGTAGTTTTCTTTATACTTTTTGAGATCAACTTTTCTGGGTCGATCTCCTTTACCCGCTGAATGTTGTTTACCCATGAAAGTCTCCTTTCATGATATTTATCTGGATAAACAGAATCCCCCGGCGAACCGGAGGATCTGTTCAATCCAAGTTTCCTCAATTTCAGAGGGAGTAACGCTTTCCATTCTTATCGAAACCGTAGGTGCGATTGCCCGGATGGGTATCCTCCATGAAGTAACGAGTGGAACCGTTAGCGGTACCCTCGGTACTGATTTCCCAGTTACCGTGGGCTTCAACCATCGAGCGGATATCGCTGATGGTGGCTCGGAGGTTAGCGACTCCGAACCGGGAACGTGCCTCTGCGGGAGTGAGTCCCTTGCCGCTTGAGAGGTAGTTGATAACGCGGCGCTTCTTGGTAAGGGTGTTGTTGCTCATAAAAATGAATCTCCAATTGGTGGGTGCTTGCTTGATTAGAAGCGAGTCTCGGAGTCGCACCCGTGTGTTCCTCAACTCGATACGACAATTATAGCATACATCATGTCCTTGTCAACCCCTTTATTCAATAATAAAAAAAGCCTCCCCGAAGGGAGGCTTTTTATTCACGATTAGGTGATTATCAAGGCGAAGTACCGAACTTCGAACCTGAAGACGATGGTACTGCAACGGCAAAGGAGAAGACCGATTCGGCACTGATGCCAGTTACACTGTTAACCAATGTTCCCGACTTGAACTTAATCTCTACCTGTTCACTCTTAACTAGAAGTCCCTCATTATCACTACTACAACCACCAGTTCCAATTCTACTAGTTGAAAATAGGTCTGGAGAATCTAGATTTAGTGTAGAAGTTCCAGATATAGCGCCACCGATGATGTTGGCTCTATCATCCGCATTGGCTGCGATCTTAATTCGTCCGGCGGACATCTGTAGATTGCCAATTGTTCCGCCCTCCCATTGAACCTCTGGTTGCCTCAACGGGCCACTGGAACCGCCACCCACGGCACCGGTAGTTGAGCCTGTCAAAGGATTAACAGACAATAATGTTAGATTATCAATCGATATTCCATTATCTGAGTTAAAATTAGATTTTAATTGGTAGGAAGAGAAGTTATCATATCCCTGCGGAGCAAGAATAACGTCTTCCGCTTCTTCGGCGTAGAAATTTAAATTCTGAACATTTTCTGGGTAGACAACAAGACTCTTAACTTTATTATCTAACTGAATACTAATGTCAGAATAGTTTACACCTGCTAAATTAGGACTATGATCACCCTCAATTCTTACTGCGTTAGAGACATTACTGCTGATCAAAGAGAAGGAGTTCGAATTATACTGCGGAGATCCTCCAAAAGTAGTAGATCCTGCAAGTAGTAAGTTAACCGTGTCAACCTGTTTGAAAGTTCGCCTGGTCTTACCGAATGAGTACATATCACCGAAGGTACCTCCTTGGAGGACTACCCTCTCACCCGAGGCTTTTTCTGCAAAGATATCAGCACCGAGCGAAAGTCCTGTCATGATACGCGCCCCAGGCTGGGCCCCGTTGGTATTTCCATCAACCGAAATTGTACCCAAGTAACTGTATAATATACTCCCGAACTCCCAACCATTAGTTCCTTGACTGTAAGAAGGATGCACAACAATAGATCTACATCTTCCTTGTCTCTCGGCTGTATTTCCGTAAGATCCCCACCACTCACTAGTATTTCCTACTGTCACAAAACCACCCGCAAGACATGGGGTCTTGGGCCAAGGTCCACCAGAAAGTCCAAATCCTGCTTGGCTGCCGAGGGCCTTGAAGTTTACAATGTCATTTCCATGGGGAATTCTGGTTGCTCTTTCATACTGCCTAGATGAAGCACTAGCATATGCCCCACTAACAGTCGTAAGAGTTGCACCAGTATGGGAAACTACAAACCAATTCTTAGGATTATTCCAAACATAATCTTGATTTGTGGTAACTCCCGATGCGAGACCATTACCATTGGTTTTAGATGGATATGTGTCTCCACCCTTCCAGTAAAAAATTTCGGACATTACTTTCTTCTCCTAAAGTTTATTAGATCAATCTTCAAACATTTTATCATCTATAGATTTACTTAGTGCGGATTTAGAGGTTGTAAATGTTCCACTATTTGGACTTGTACGGTTAAATCCTTGGGCATCCGGAGTTCCTTCTCCTCCACTAAGTCCCTGTGCAGCCTTTACGTATGTGTTCGGACTAAATCTAAACACGGCATCAGGAGAGAATACTCTAATCCCATCATCGAACGTGTTTCCTCCGGTTCCAATTCTTAATCTTGTATCAGGAGATAGGAGAGAATAATAATTTAATTCTCCACCATGCATTGATCCCTTGACAACACTGATATGTTCGTCTTTAAACAGACTATCAGATAGATGAAGAGATCCACTTCTCATATCAAGATTAGCAACAGTAAGACCACAATGGATTTCTAAATTCGCTCCAGAAGTTATACCGAATGCTTGAGCATCACCATCACCAAGAACAATCTTATTCACAGATCGTCTTGTTGCTTGACCAGTATCCGGATCTCTACCGATGATAACTTTATTGGAGTTCTTACTGTTCTCAACCATTGCGGCACCAGCTGACAATCCTTCAAGGGGAGTTCCCGCAAATCGTCTCTCGATATTCAATTCATTCTTGATTCCGCAGTTAAACAGAACTTTAACTCCACCAGAGTCTCGCGTAGCCCCTGCTGCAAAAATTACGCTAGCATCAGTTTCAATATCACCAACACTAGGTGTGATTGATATGTCTCTAGTATATGATTGTAAGCCGGGGATCGAGGAGCCCATTGTGGTAGTGGGAATTACCGCTGTAAATGCATTGATTGAAGTTAGTTTGTAGATGTTCTGACCGATCGCGGTGGGACTCGAATCAAAAGGCATTAAACGGGGCGCTTTAGTGATTGAACCTGCTGTGCCACCCAGAATAACTTCTTGTCTATCCGATGTACTTTGGTAGACACCCTCACCTTGGGTCTTGAAACCACCCTTATCCATTCTCTGTAAATATGTACCGTGTTTCTGTTGGTCATTGTAGAATCTAGTTGTTCCGAGATAAAGACCATCCCAAACAACGCCATCCTTAGATGCTGTTAAACCATCAAATTCATTCGATGTTCCATAACCGCCAATGAGACCAAGTCTCCAACCGCGGCCAAGATTACCAGCAGTCCTACCATAACTTTCTTCGACTATAACTGATGCTAACCCAGTATAATGGTTGGTAGTTAAACCAACAGCACCGATCCACTTATAACCAGTATTACCTGCTCCTCCTCCACTAAAGCCTCTACCGCCCCATAAGCAGGGGTTCTTAGGCCATGGACCGCCAGTGAGTCCGTTATAAGGATCATTGGGTAGTGCCATAAATTTAACTACGTCGCCACCCTCTGGTAAGCGAGTCGCAGGTCTAACCGATACGGGACTAGATCCCGGTCCGGAAGCACCTTGTCCAGAAGTAGAACCTTCTATTTGTACGAACCAGTTTTCTACTGCATTAAAGTAGGTCGCGGTGGTAAAACCATGACCTTCTGACCGATTGAGACGGCCTGCATCTCGTTGTAATGGATTGGCGGTTTTTCCACCTTTCCAAATGAAAATTTCTGATGGATATGTTGCGCCCGAGCTTGCTAGCATACTAGTTCTCCTATTTCATTTTATGTATAAAAAAGACTGAACCCATAATGTAGTTCAGTCTTTTATATTATTATTTATGTATTTTTACTCTTAGATAGCAACTTCTCTTGTATATTTTTGGGCGAAGTTCTTGATCATCTTGGAATTATTTTTTGCAAGAAAACTCATGATGATCTGCTTTGAGTACTGTTCTGCCGAAATGTTCTGCTCCATGCCCATCTCGACAAGAGTATCAATGTACTCTTGAGGCATTTCCATATTAGGATTAAAATATGCCATCAGTCCTTATTCCAAGGAAAGAAAGAACGAACCCAGTACCAAATCTTCTTGCCAGAAAGTGCGCCAAGACCGAATACTACAAGAGTATAGAAAATTGTTCCTAAAATTTGCGATGTTGTCAGTGATATATCCATTATTGTCTCCTAAAATAGTTGATAGTATTATTTATCTAAAGAAAACCGCGAGGGAAGTGTGCCGAGTTCAAAGTTCGGTTCCTCCCCCCGCGGCGTAGTTTAATGGGACTCAGGGTTATTGTATACCTGAAGGAAACAGAACGAACGTACAATGGCTGTAGTAATCTGTTTCCACCACTCCACACATCCCGCTAAGGATCATCTCCCACAAGCATTTCTGCATCATGAGGACAGGTCGCTAAACCACTTGGAGTTTGCACTATCCCCATTCGTAGAGGATTATTATGCGAGTCCCGTAAGGGAGGTAATTAGTCTCCCTCACATTATTTCTTATTCATTTGTCATACGAGTATTATACTCGTTGTGGTGGGTTTGTCAACCCTTTTGTGTCTAAATACTGTAGAATTTATTGGAGTTATTTAACATGTCAGAATTCAACCCAGTTTCAATTGATCAATTTTTAACGAATGAAGAAGTAACCGCCATTTTATCCTACGCAGAAAATACTGATGTTTGGATACCTTATCCTGACACTATATGGGATAAAAGAACAATTACACTTGATCGTATCAAACCAGAAAACTCAGATGTTGCTGAAATCATAGAAAAAGCCGCTTTAAAAACCCAACAGATAATACACGAAAAATACGATTTACCATATACACCTTACGCAGATGCCATGAGTCTTTGTAGATGGTTTGACGGGATGGCCCAGTCACCACATTGTGATGATATGTCAAATGTAGAAGGTGAAAATAAAATACATGGACACCGGGAATTTGGATCTATCATTTACTTAAATGATGACTATGACGGGGGAGAAACTTATTACCCTGGTCATAATTTTAAAATAGATCCAATTTCTGGTAGAATTGCTATTCACTTGTCGGACTGTAATCACCGTCATGGTGTCACAGAGATAAAAGGTAAAACTAGATACACCATTGCTTCTTTCTGGACATCTGATAAAAAGAAAGCAACTTCTAGCGTGAACTGGAAGCGGGTGAACGGACTCGAACCGTCAACATTCAGCTTGGAAAGCTGACGCTCTACCAATTGAGCTACACCCGCTAAATACCGCTTGAGGGACTCGAACCCCCGACCTAGTGATTAAAAGTCACCAGCTCTACCAACTGAGCTAAAGCGGCAAAATGAGGGTGGCGAATCCCCCTAACGCCAGGGTTTGTAGAGGTCCCTAAACTCGGAAGTGATCAGGGTTCACTGTCCAAAACCACCATAATATAATTAAGTCATTACGCACATTGTACTACATTTTCATCCTTTGTCAAGAACCATTCTGGAATTTCCCTGTTTGTCCACTTTGCAAATCCTGCCTTCTCTCCTCGATAATATGCCTGATAGGCTGCAACGGCATCACCAGTTACTTTGTACTCATCAGGCATCGCTTGTGCAAAGTCTGTAAGATGAAATCCATACAATTGCTTTGGGTAATTGTATACAAACCAATTTACAAGACCTTCAGTTTTGTGAATTCTGCCGTAACGATATGTGTACTCACGACATAGTTCAAGAGCATGACTAGCCAACCAACAATAGTTACCGAGAGACTCTCTAGTCCAAATTGTACACGGATGATTCAACATAACTGATTTAAACAGGCGAATTTTGGAGTCAGGGACATCCGTATCGTGTGTCCATCTCTTAATTCTTCTACCATTTTTGCTATATGAAATAAATTCATCTCCATCCAAGTAACGGTGAACAGTAGAAAGCATTTGAGCAGACTCTACAATCATTTTTACAACGTGCTTGTCACACATAAGATTGGCAGATGTTTTAGGATTTTTATCAAGTACAAATATATTCATAGTTAAAGAGGTAGTTGTGTTTTCTCTATTCTAGCAAAATTATGATCTTCGTCAAGATAATCTATTGCTTTTTCCAATAGATTTTTATCATGTTTTAGGAGACCTATACCTGTATTACAATGTTGACAAAGAAGAGCACGAAGTTTGCCAGTTTCGTGACAATGATCAACCGCAAATCTATCACCTGTTGGGCATGCTTCTGCCCCACATAGTTTACATTTATTTTCTTGAATATTCAGTTGTTTTTCATACTCTTCAAGAGTAATACCATATCGATGCTTTAAGTTTTTTTCAACGTGCATTAATGGATTTTGTTCTAGTCTTCTTTTGTTATATTCACGGTTATATGCTTTTTTCTTCTCTGATGTAGACATAGTATACTCCAATTGTAATTTGATATTATCTATATCTAAAAGTCAAATTCCATTTGATAATTTCTACCAAAGTTACCAAAGTCCTGCATTTCATGGTCGTGACGAGGAATCTCGTAGTATCGCTTTAAATTCCATTGTTTGGCAAGAGCACGCTCCCAACAGGCACCTTTACTATGCTGAAATCCTGCCATAAGATAAATTGCATCACATGAATTTAAAGCTTGAATGTCCCTACCAGCAGCCTCTTCATAATCATACTCACCAACATTTTTTGGATCCAAACCAATTTCACGATCCATACGTGCAGGATTAACTACCTCAAATCCTGCGGAAGTGAGTTGATTTTCTTTTTGATCAAATGCATCCCAATTTAAATTTGGATGACCTGACATAGGACCTGCAATATAAATTTTAATCTTCGGTGTCTTCATCAAAATCCTCCGGATTAATGTCCATCAAATCACGTACATCCTTCAACATAACACCCTCAATGTTGGTATAGTCTTTGGCAAAGTCAATTCCTTTATTCCAAAGATCAATATCAACTTCTCGAATATACTCAGAGAATCTTGAGGTAAACGTTAAGTATGCTTGAACCAACAAAGCAGCTTCTTCTTCTGTATGATCATCACCAGTCATTAAGACTTCCTCCAGAACTATTAATTGGAATCCAGCGACCGTTCGATAGTCTAGGAGCCCTTCTTGATTTGTCACGCAAGGTTCCAGAACCACGGTTGAATTTTACAGTTTGGTTTCTTTTATTCCAGTTAAGAGTTCTAAACTGCACTGTCATGTTGTCAATCGTAAATGTTTTCATAATACGCCGTCGTGGATTCGAACCACGTTTATCCGATTATAAGTCGGACTGAGAAAAACCATTCCTCCCACGGCGCTCGTTTTACCTATTATACAGACTCTTTAGCAAATGTCAAGCGATTCTTCTTATTATTCACATGACCTTCTTCGTCCTTCATCAGATAGTTGGACTTCTGTCGGTCTTCATCGTGCCCAAGACGATAATTCATGCCAGTAATCTCTGGATCAATCTTAGATCGGTCCTGAACATGAACTGCAATAGAAGAAATCACAACTCGTGCAATTCGAATTGCCTCTTCTTCCGTAGCATCTAATGGAATATCAATATGAAGTCTATGCATTATTATTCTCCGGATCAACTGTATCGTAAACAAAATCCCACATCCAGTCCCACTTCCAATCATTCTCTGTGCTTTCATCAGAGAAAGTCAAATTTTCCGCCTTCTTTCTGATATCTGCTTCCTCATCAATCATATCCCACATATCAGGGAAATCCTTCTCTTCGATAATATCACCGCGATCTCGAATAGTATAACCAGCAAAGTTAGGCATCTCATCAATATACTGAAACGTAATTTTTGCTGAATTACCTGTCTGATCATCGATATATTCCACAAACGGCTCCAGTGGAGACCAAGCACTCACCATAGTAAGTCTACAGTAATTCTCATGAAGTTCAAAATCTTCAATGTAAGCCCATTTTGCACCTATAGCGTTTTCCCACCATTGACGAGTATCTTCCGATGAAGAAAATAGATCACTAATAGAACCGTCTCTTTCAAAAAGAGACTGAATCTTCTGTAGGAACTCATCAACTCTACCATCACCTTTGTGTTCGATCTCAATTATGTTCTGAACATTATTAGCCATTATAAACTGTCACCTTCCATGTCATAGACTTCGTAGTATACCACATTATTAGTATAGAAACTTTTCCAAGAATTTTCAAGCAAAGAAAAACCTTTTATCAAAGCGCCCAGATTTTTTTGAATATTACTTACAGGATTATCTTGCAATTCCGCCATCTTAACTCGTTGAGTTAATGGAATAAAACTGATATTTCGCGTAAACGGGAAAATAGATCTAAATTTTCCATTAGTCTTTTTCCTGAAGTACACCAACACAACATCATTTTCTAAATGCTCTACTAACTGGGGTATATTCAATTCTTCATGGGGAACACGGACTAAAAGTCTTTTTGCCATAAAACTATTTATACTTCGATAAGAATTCTGTCGTTATGTTCGTAGTAATCATGAAGAGAACTAATAGGCAACTTCTTTTCACTATCGATTTGAGGCTTCTGACCAGCAACAGTAATGTGCCAATAAGTAATCTCACGATTTCGGTTCATCACCGAAAGGCCTTCGTACTGGGCCATTTCATAGTTATCAAACGAACCGACCCTGTAAAGTTCGTTATTCCAATCTTCTACCCACAAATCAAAAATAATACTAGACATACTCATTCCTTATGAGGAGTTAAATCAGACACACGATGCGTCTGCCAATAAATAGTGGTTCCATTCGATTGAACCTTAAGTTCTTCTATAGATGTTATTTTAGCATCCATTTCTGCCATGTAAACCATTTGTTTCGGAGAATTTTCCTTCTCCACTAGGCGAGTTTCCGCCAACTTTTCTTTTCGATAACCTAATAGAATCACTAGATTCTGATAATTCATATTATCCCTTTCAATCGGCTACACAGAAGATTATAACCTATAGGTGATATTGTGTCAAGTTAAAAATGAGTACACTATACTGTTCGAAGAGAACCAGGCGAGGTGACCTCGGTAAATCCTGGCATAGGAATTCCATATTTCCATGTATAAGGAGGAAGGGTAGAAACAGTGCGATCGGGATGGCATATTAATTGGAATGGTTGTTTAATGATACCTTTCCACTTAGAATATCCCGTACCATCTATTGCCGTCGATTCGCCATCACCCTCTAGCCCGTCAGTGGAACTATTTCCATTTACACAATGTCTTACCCATATTCCTGTATTTGGTTCGTACTTATCAAATTGGAATATAGAGTCACTTGCACTCATAGATTCTATTGATTTGAACATACTATTCTGAATTACAGAATTAGCAAACAAACCAGAACTCTTACCATACTTATCTTCTGACCCTCCATCAGATTGTTTTCGTGCTCTCCCGACTCGGATGAAAACATTAAACGAACAATTTGACATTACCATATGATCGACCACCGAATAACCACGAGTTTCGTCGCTTGGTTCTCCTAAACCAACTCTACCATTCGGAGGCACTGTAGGATCGGCTTGATTATAATTAGTATGTTCTTGGATTTCATTCGTCCATATATCAAAAGGACCACCAGTCTCTAGATTTATACCTTCAGGACCGTCTTTATTTCCTTCGCACGAGAAATCAACTATAGCAATTCTACTATGATTTGATCTTGATTGATCCAGAAGCATGGGTTGTGTGTCATTTACATCCCATGCATGAACACCGAAGCAAATTTGATTTTTCTTGTAACGGTAGTTATAACTCCCTCCCGTCAACTGCCAAACATCTATGTGTGGACATCCATTGTCCACAGTGTCTCCGGGTTTCTTGTAAGCAACTCCCCCATCATCATAGTAGTACTGAAGAGAATATCGTTTGTTTCCAAAGTCTTCTGCTGCCACCCACATGAACTCTTCTTTGTTTGGATAATCATCACCCGGTTGCCAATCTTCATAACCATAAATTCTTTGGATGTCTTCCGTTTCAGAATACCTTCCACTCGGTGAAACCCCTGATGGTGGATTATCATTCCACTCTAGGAACATTTCATCAATTAGTGGTTGATAACGAACTACTTGATCTGGGTAAGTAAATTCAAAATGACCATCAACTAATTGTCTATAGAACAAACCAGTAACACCCGATGTAGTGCAATATTCTCTGTATCTTGCTCGTGCATCGTTATAGACGCCATTTTCATCAACATCGTTATCGAAATCTATATTTCCAAACTCCGGATCTGCCCATAGTTTTTTACCGCCAGGAAGGCCGGGTATATCGTCAGTATAGTCAATCGGAATTGGATTATTTCCTTCATGAAGTTCGGGTGGGTAATTTTGATAGTACTCCCTACAACACGATGGTGATATTCGTATACGACTACTATTACAATCTAGAACCATTGCTGAATTGCTGTATTGGTCAGTATCTGCTGATTTGTCAAAAGAACAATTGCGTATGATTGTACAACCACCCGAACCTTTTCGCTTATCAAAGAATGTGCAATTAGTTGCAAATGTTGCATTTATGTACTGATTCGAGTTTACCAGTCCATTGCCCCTAGATTCAGCAGTAAGACGACCCTTTTTATCATATGAGTATACACCATCAAACCAAAGCATGGTATAGTTACCATTGGGTATTACATACTGTACATCACCTGCATCAACTTCCGAACCAGCCCTAAGACAAATATCTTTAAAGCGGAATTTTTTAGGATTAAGTCTAATAACAGGTCTGGTTCCATCATTATAATCTGTACTAGAACCAAGCACAAAGTCTTTTGCTTCCCATGTTTGACCAGGTGGTGCAAACTCCAATCCACCTCTAATAGTAAACCAACCGGCAGTACTACTCCCCCCACTACCAAATCCATTTCGAAGTGTGTATGTGTTATCACTTCTGGGTTTCATTAGAACTATTTCTGCACCATCAAAACCATTTAACTTGAGATCATCCCATGCTTCTTTTATTGTCTTATATGGTTGGTCTTCAGTTCCATTGGATGTACTCTCCCAATCGGGATCAACATACAGTGATTTGGCATTTGAGAATTTATTCGGTCCCCATAAGAACATTGAATGTTGACCCTGACCCATCACGGAAGATCCTACCTGTTTTTGTCCATTGTACACACCCTGATTGTTATACTTTGCCTCGAACGCAGGACTTACTAGTTGTTGTAGTGCTTCATAATTATTTTGAATTTCATCACTGTCAATGGCTAGAGTCTTATAATCGTAAATATCATCTCCAACAAGACCATAAGATTCTACGTTCTGAAGAACGAAAGGAGTACCTTGTTTGTATGGATAAACTATAGCTCTAATTTCAATAAGACGATCATCATCGGGATCCAACTGAAGATCTACCCAAAATTCACGATTACCCGTTCTTGGGTTTACTGTCATTTGAGTAACTACTGTTTTTGAATCATCTCCATTAGCATAAAATTCCACTTTTTCTATACCATTTGCATGAAAGGCAACAACACCAATTGGAAATCCAGTATATGGTTTTCCAGTTTCTCCCTGCCCACTATCTCCCGATGCATTGGCAACTTGCATAGGAATAACGTTCCATCTTGCTATAGGCACAGCATCTTTATTTGCGGGATGTGAATCGGGAGTTTCTTTATCAACTTTAGGAGTATACGCACTTTGGAATCTATTATTGTTACGAGTGGGATTGAAATGACCCCACGGTTCATCAGAAATATCGACCGTATCAGGTATTAAAATACCTGAAGGTTTGGTGATATCACCAACCAACGGTACAATATTTAATGATTGTTTGCGAAGACTTCCCATACGTTATGTCCTTACGTTTACTATTACTTATGTATGTGTTGTATTCGATGAAACCTGAGTGTAGTGTATACCCTCTGATGGATCATTCGTACCGGGGACATCGCTTCTCATTACACTTTTAGTCCCATTTTCAAGGACATCATCCCAATCTGTCAATGCTCCCCAATTTCCATCCAGTCCATTCATATAGAACCAATTGTCCCTGTTGGAGTTACCTTCTCCATTCGTCATATAATTTCTGGGGTTGAATATAATAGCGTCTCCATCCCCATCGAGACCCATATATCCCTTAATATTTGGACCGTAGTGTTGAAATGTCCCACTGGGATCGTTACTATCACCATTATTTTCATCTACGGATCCTACGGAATATGGATGTGATTCTAAATTACCTCTATTGTTGATCACCACATTCCACATGGCAGAACTACGAACCTTGGCTTCGTCAGACCAAAAAATACCCTGAAAACCGGCTTTCACGGTTGTGACATCTAAATTATAAACCACTACATTATTATAAGGTGCGTTGAACTGTTGTATATCAAAGTGAGGATCCCTCGGCTTCTCTTTAAATTTCTTATTGTACCACTCTGAATTTGGATCTGTGGTGTTATAGTACAGTGTATCATCGCTATTTTTTATCTGTGACATATTGATGCAAATTTGGCTTAACCAAGCCCCTGTAATGTTTTCGCAACAGTTCGTTGGATTATCGGAATCACACCCCGCATAACATCCACAACGTTTACCGTCACGGTCGCAACCGGCCGGTTCACAGGATAAGCATTCCTCATTAATCGGATTAGATGCTGGATAAGCACAACAGTCCCCATCTGACCCCGCTACAATTTGATCTACCCATTTAGATCCATACCACTCACAACATGGTGACTCAAATCCTTCTTCGGAATCAGAACTACCGTAAATTAATTTACAACATTCACCATTGGCATATCTCTGTCTGATGTAGGTATCCTTTATACCCTTCTTACCCACATACATGTAATCTGGCCAGAATCCTTTGTCATGTGGAAGTGCAAGTTCTTCCAAAGGGTTTCCATCTTCATCTCTGTCAAAACCAAATGTGTCTGGACAGTTGTTGTATGGTTCTCTGTATGCGATGGATTTATAAGACTTATACCTTGTGTCAGAGTAAGAAATATTATCATGTAAGTCATCGTACTCACCATCAGTAGAAAAAGGTATACCAAATTTAACAGTTTTTGCTGTAGAGCCACTAGGAAGATCTTTTGGACTTCCCATTGAACCCCACGGATAAAACATCGGATGTACATCATAGCTATTAACACCTACTAACATACCGTAATTAGAAACGTCGTTCTGGGTAGGGGGTGTTATAATAGTTGTGTCAACTATTTCATGACCCGCGTTCGGACAACCATAATTTACCGTACATCTGTAGATAGAATTATTACCAGTATAAACACTTCCCGCCTCAACTAGTTGTAACCCATAACCACCAACCTTACTGTGATACGACTGGTCTTCGATTTCCCCGAATCCACCACCATGGCTATCCGGTTTTTCTTCTGGTCCAATGGTACAACCATCAAAAGTTACATAACACCAATCTCTATATGGGAAGGACGAGTTACTCGCCGAATTTTTATTTCTTATCTTCATAGTCCGGCCGGACTGATTCCCGGTATCGACGGTGGGGTTTAAACACATGTTACAGTTTTTAAATAACGCACCTTGATCGTATGACGTATTCTCCCCGGCATTATTAACATAAATATCCCCACCTCTAACTATTGACGGGAGAGTGACTCGATGAATAAAGTCGCTGCTCGCTTGGTTAACCGGAACTTCGCCTCCATCGGTCAGTCTCCTGCTTGGTTTGTAATATTCCTCTATACTTAAAGCGCCCACGTATTTCGTGTTCTGAGGATCTTCTGTATCAATATTAATTACTTTAACGTAACTGTTGTTGATTCTTATGTTCGTATGACCATTCCCATATGCTTTTTGATACGCATCGAATGGGGACTCCATTGCATTTTCAGGTGATCTGCCATCGTTATTGTTGTTGCCACTGGGATCAACATAATAATCTTCATACATTCCTATAAAGCAACCACGAGTCTCAAAGGATCGATCATTAGCATACCACGAAGAAACCGTACGAGGGCCCTTGTCGCCTTCGCTTGGTGGTAACTCGGTTGCAATTCCCTGAAGTATTCTTGGCAATCCTCTTTGGTAATAAATGATAGCCCTTACTTCATTTGTTTTATTCTCTGGCGGATTATTTTCATCGTATGGATGCATCACAGTATAGCACTCATATCCTCTAGTTTCAGATTCTGATTCTGTTACTGTAGTCATAGGTCCATTATTTAAAGAAAACTCAATTTTTTCAAGTCTGTTCATTGTCCCATCTTCTTTTACACCAAGATAGGGTGGGGCAACTATACTAATTAATCTGTTATCTTCGTCATCATGAGCAAAGTATGGAGGCGTTATGAATCTAGCAACTACAGGATAGTCTAGGTTTTGATCAGCACCATCATTGTAATCCAATCCATCTAAAGTGTACTCTGACCAATTCACAGGATCCGTCGTACCCGCTTGTAATATGGAAATAGAATTTTCCGTAAGTAACTTGACTGTGTTTATAGAATCTTTTACTATTTCTGTCATTTTATTTCCTATAGAGAGAGGTTACGATCTTGAATATCGGTTATGTGTTTCTTGAGTTTATCAAACACACCTCGATTGCGAAGTTCTTTGAATATTAAGTTTTCAATTGAATATTCACCGGCTTTCTTTATACC
>Ga0209634_1000066_pt1 | contig 99894 bp, 86 predicted proteins | sample LinPmetageLP40_FD_184043 | JGI IMG/M metagenome (GOLD analysis project Ga0209634, IMG submission 184043) | Marine viral communities from the Pacific Ocean - LP-40 (SPAdes) (version 2) | ecosystem: Environmental > Aquatic > Marine > Oceanic | place: Pacific Ocean | collected 2010-08-26
CGATTTTAAATGCGATCAGGAATAAGTTATTACATCGAATAGTAGCAGTAGTAAAGCGAGGAGCACCCTACGAGGATAGAATTGTACTAAAAAAAGTTGAAATGGCTTGATTTTACCATAGATATCGCTCACCGCTTTCATCAAATTCGAAGTATGGATCAGTATCGCTTGTACCTTCTACAGCGATAAAGTCTTCCTCATCTTCTAACTCAATATAGCTTCCGTCAGAATAGGCACCACCGGGAGTTTCCGGTATGAACGCGTCTACCTTGAAGGAATAATTGTCCCACTCCACATGTGGAGGATCTAATGTCTCTTCAAGGTCGTATGGGATATTCACTGTAAAGCTACCAGCACCATGCGTATCACTTGTAGCAAGTACAATGTAATTACCTTGTGCCTGGAACTTCAACGCAAACTCCACATCCTCAGGGAAGAATTGTGCATTGTAATTGATCGTCACTTCTTCTCCTATTTGGATATACTTGTCTTCCAAATCTGCAACCGTGAGTAATGGTCGTCTGAAATTAAACTCAGACTCATCACCAATTACTTCGAGGTATTCAGGTCTGCTAATTTCAATATTGTACAGAGATGCTACATTTTGACCATACGAGTGGGTAGCTTCATAAATCACCCTGAACTGGAAGGTTTCCGAAAAATACTCCTCCTCTAAAACATAGTTTAAGTAATAAAAAGAATATGACGTGGAGATATTAACCTGATCAACTTCTTCCCATTCCTCACCATCTGTTGACACCTCCAGATTGACGTTGTACCCGTAGTGATAATATGCCGTAGAGTAGAGACTAATATTAATCTCTCCTCCTTGCAACCCAGAGTCACCGTTCCTATAGAAATCAAGGGGTACTGAAGTTGCATATCGTAAATCCGAATTCGCAAAATCATTACAATAATAGTAGCAAGCTATACCTCCAGCCTCTTCAAACAGGTCCTCATTATCCCCGTAGGTGATGTTCAAAGGATCGACTCCCGCAACATTTGAATTAATTACGGTCTCGTCAAAGCCTAGACTCACAATACCTGCTGTCACACCAATCTGTACATAAGGATCACTATCCCCGTCGTCATCAAGGTTGATATCTGTGGGCAGGGTAGCTGTAATAGATCCTGTGAAGTCCGAAGACATACCAATGGTAACATACTCCTCCTCATCGTAATCCCACACAGCGATAGTTAACTCTGCATCTTCACCAGGCTCGCCAGATATATCGTACTCAACCGTAATAGCTGAGCCAATGACGGCATACTCCTCTCCTCCGATAGATACTGAAGGATCATAGCTAATACCTGTGATAGAAATTCCAAGGTCGTAGATAGGTAGGTAAACTGTTCCGTAATCTACACCGTTCACCATTAGGTACATTTCATAGTCACCCGCTTCAAGAGGTGGTACTGTGAAATCCATGGTGCCAAGTGTCACATCAGCTACTTCTCCTACCAAGATGTCATAGCCATCAGCAATGTCTCGATCCAGGTATAGTTTCGCTCCTGTATTATCTGGGAATTCACCCGCATCAATTGTCCAATCCAATGTGAGCTCGGTCATTGGATAAGGAACCGTTTCAGAAATATTCAACGGACTGAGGCTAATTTCAGGAGCATACAAGCTAAAGTAGGCTTCATCATATTCAACATCATCGGTCCTGTTGTCACCTGCATCAATATCAAAATTAGATAGGTACCAGGTATCTTCATCAGCTCCAATATTAGATTCCTGTCTGAACCTGAAGATTACTCCATCTACCAAGACTGCTGAAGGGAAATCAAAATCAGCCTCTTCATCATCTGTGCCATAAAAATAGAAAGACTCAGTATCATCATCTTCATAAGGAAGATCGTTCAGAACAAAAGCGGCAAGCTCAGTATAGGTAGCTCCATCATCTGTGCTGTATTCAAATATGATATCGGTTCCAGCGGGGCTTGGCTCGTCATTTAATCTGGCCAGTTCGAAACTTATTTCAGGATCAAGAAGACCAGAAAGATTTAAGGCTTGCGTAGTTGCTGATCGTTCACCAGCCTCATAAAAAAAGGCATCACTACCGTCATCTTCACCTCCTACAATAAGAGTCTCCTCATTGTCTGGGTCTTCTTCATCCAACTCTGATACGAAATCCGCATCAAATTCAAAGCCTGCATTATAAGAAGCATCTGCTAAAGCATACGGAATAATCTCAAACCATAGATTTTCATCATATTCCATATCTACAGGAGCATCGAAGGTGAATTCCACCAATCCAAGACCATCATCTGTATCAGAAGGCGTTTCACTTATCACCACACCCTCAATAACCAATGCATAATTATAATCAGACACTGTTCCGCCGTAGAGCGTAGCTGAAAGCACCAACTCCTCTCCAGGATATACATCGCCATTTAAGACGCTAACATCATCCTCATCCAACAAATCATCTATCTCCAGAGAATACGGGCTGATAAAATATATGCTCCCTGTCTCTCCGTCTATATCATTATAGGCGTCACCAATGTTAAATTCTGCAACGTTTCCATCATCAAAATACATTTCCCAACTCTGTTCGTTGGTACCCAGGGTATCAGATCCTACCTGGCTTATTTTAATGATTGTAGCAGCAGCTTTAGCTGCTTCAGGGAGTGTGAAATCAACCCATCCGCTACCTCCGTAGAAGTTGGACGAATCATTATCATCTAATAATGTAGAATAAGCAGCTCCACCGTTAGTAGAATACCTCACTCTAACATAATTGTCTTCACTTACACCTGACACATCCAGATAAACTGACATGTACACTGGCTCATCAGTATCCAGATCTATAGCGGTGCTGGTATAAGACCTGGCTCCCGCACGATAAAATGAAAGACCCCCATCTACGGCTCCTCCTGTATAGGTGTAATTTGAAGCATAGAGTGTTTCCAAGTCATCTTCGAAGGTTGAACCTACAGTTATAACAACGGTTAACTCCACGTTGCCAGTCTCCGGCCACGCAAAGTCAATGTCAATGTCAGACTTAGTAGATCCCGTCACCACGCTACCCAGAACATAATTTTCCTGCAAGGTACCATCCCAGTCGTACACCAACCATAGAGTGGTATCGCCGCCATTATATCCAGAAGCGTCCACGTTGACAGTCGTATCTTGACCCACATAGTGTGTTACACCTGGGTCAGGGGCATCTTGAATGTATTGCCCCGTGGCACTAAATGCAAAAAAGCTCGCCATCATGACAAGCATCAATGCCTTTAGATTCTGCCTAAATAATTTCGTTAATGTTTTTTTCATGTTTACGGTGATTTTAATTAGAATAATTTAAATCCTATTCTGATCGTGTTTTGTGTATTCACACTCGCATGGCTATTGATAACAGTTCCCTGATATACCTCGCCATCCACTGAAACTTCGTTTTTCTTATCGTTGTAAAATTGGAAGCCAATTTCAGCACCGATATAGAACTTAGAAGATAAATGATACTCAGCACCCGCTCCTACGGCCACACCATACCTGAAATGACCTCTATAAGTATCACTAAAGCCATAATTGGTGCCTGAAGGAATCTGAGTACTTCCACTCACAGATGAACCGGTAGTAGACTCACGGCTGGCCACGCGGCCACCTAAAATCACATCCAGTGCTGCATAGGATCTGAACGAACCATCCACTCTCAGGTGATACTCACAACCTGGTCGTACCTCAAACTCATTGAGGTTAGTCACCACGTCGGGGGTTGATTGAGTTGTGTTAACAGTCATTCCGAATCCCAACCGGGGAACAATGACATCTGTCACCGCATATCGTGCCCGGAAAGATCCAAAATCAAGAAGAGAGCTACCCGAAAAAGGTGTTCCCGTGATTTCGATGAGCAAATCCCCAGGATCGAAAGTGCCCCCTGCCGATGATTCATCTGGATCATCCTGAGCATAGAGGAAACTCCCGGAAATGAGAATTGCCGTTAAAACCATTAGTAGTTTTTTCATAAACATATTGGTTAGGTGAATAAAAATTTCAGCGGTTATTTTAGTTAACCAGAGTAAACTTAAGAAAAATAAAACGACTTGTCTATACCTACTTTCGGGTAATTGCTGATTTTTCGATTAATAAAAATTAAAAAAGGAGCACTCTTTTTTACAATTAATTTACATATGTTGAACCTGTCGATCTTAGAATATGAGATTTCTAATATGTTTTACTTGATCTATGTTATCTTTTTGTTAAATCTACATTTTCGATAAACCCGTAATTTTAACCCTTCAATCATACCTTTATAACGATTAAGTCCATGACCGCCGATCACAAACCTTTCGATCTCTCCAAAACCGCCTACTTTTTATTAATCCTTGTTAGCACTGTGATCATCCTCATTTACTCGGAGGATTACATTGTTCCCTTCATCATCGCACTCATTGTGTGGTTTATTATTCATGAACTTCGGGAGAACATCCAACAAATACCCTGGATGAAAAAGAATTGTCCGATGTGGCTCCAAAGTGCGATTGCTTTTATGGTGATCAATGTTGTCATTCTCATCATTATTGAGCTCCTAATGTATAGTATGTCCAACCTGATGAGCTCTTTGGAGCTGTATGAATCCAACCTGGATAAGAGCCTGCTGGAAGTAAATGCCCTCGCTGGCATGGATGTTACCTCTCATCTATATAGTTACCTGGAAAAACTGGACCTGACAGAGCTGGCCTCCAGCCTGGCTGATTATATCACTGTTTTACTGGGGGATGCATTCCTCATCTTACTTTATGTACTTTTCTTATTGATAGAGGAAAGCATATTTCCGGAAAAACTCAAACGACTGTATCCTTCGGAGAAGCAACAGCGCAAGACGGTCAGGTTATTCAATAAAATGGATCACAACATCAGTCGATACCTCACACTCAAGACTCTGGTGAGTTTGCTTACCGGACTCCTTAGTTATTTCGCCCTCATTGCTTTTGGCATAGATGCCCCGATTTTCTGGGCTCTACTTATTTTTGTACTCAATTATATTCCAACCATTGGCTCATTGATCGCTACCCTATTTCCGGCTTGTTTCGCCATTCTACAATTCGGCCAACTGGCTCCGTTTGTTTACATCCTGCTGTCTGTTGGGGCGATACAGGTCATAGTGGGTAATGTGATAGAACCAAAAGTGATGGGTAATTCGTTGAACATCAGTTCACTGGTTGTGATTCTATCACTCACCATCTGGGGAGCCATCTGGGGTGTAATGGGTATGATCCTGAGTGTACCCATTACAGTAATGATGATAGTGGTTTTTGAGGAAATCCCGAGTCTCAGGTTTATAGCGGTAATGCTCTCTGAAAAGGGTGAGCTCAATGCACTGGAAGAAGACTAATCATCGAGGTTTCCGCGAACTTATCGATACCTTTGATGTTACCAACAATAAAAAGAAATCAACTATGAAAAGATTGAGTTTACAAACGTTCACCATTTTTCTATCCGTAATTGTATTTTATTCTTGCGGACCTTCTAAAAAATCAGAAACCTCTGAAGGTACGGAATCTGCTCCGGTAAAGAAATATACACTTACTAAGGCTCCTGTTTCATTTGACTACCCGGATGCCGGGCTCGCTTTGGTTTCCTCCGCCGACAATCTGGACACCGGAGATGTTGCTTTCGAATTTGAGGTCACCAACTATGAGCTGGCCGTTCAAACCCCTGGTGCTGAGACTCGAGGAATTGCGAACTCAGGAAAAGGACAACATATTCATTTCATCCTGAATAATGACCCCTACTCTGCCCACTACGAGTCAGCTTTCACTAAAAATATCCCTGAAGGGAATCATGTTGTGCTTGCATTCCTTTCGAGATCATATCACGAGTCTGTGAAAAATGGAATGGCTTATGTGCTCAAAGAGATTACCGTGGGCACACCCGAAACCACGGGAGATTTTGACGAGACGGCACAGCACCTTTTTTATAGCCGTCCCAAGGGAACATATAGCGGAGCTGATACAGAAAAGTTGATGCTGGATTTCTTCCTGTTCAATACGGAGATCTCTCCTGAGGGCAACAAGGTAAGAGCCACTATCAACGGAGAAGAAAATTACATTACGGAATGGGCTCCTTATTATATAGAGGGATTGGGCAAAGGAAAAGTCAATGTAAAACTGGAACTCCTGGACAAAGACGGGAACCTCATACCTGGTCCCTTCAATAGTGTGGAAAGAACGGTTACTTTAGAGTAAGTTCAACCCAGGCCTAATAAAAAATCCCAATGGGCATTCCATTGGGATTTTTTATTGCATTATTTTAAAAACTCCACACAATCAGAGTTATTTAGTCCATGGTCAGTCCACCCACTCGGCCATAAAGAGGTTGGTATCTCTGTTTCCCCCATTGAATCGATTGGAAGCCCACACCAGGTACTTCCCATCAGGGCTAAACATGGCGAATGAATCAAAAACCGAATCAAAAGTAATTCGCTCCAGCCCTGTACCATCCAGATTGATCATGTACAAGTTGAATGGAAACCCACGTTCTGCTTCGTGGTTAGAAGAAAAAATCACCTTCTTGCCGGAGGGGTGAAAAAAAGGTGCCCAGTTGGCATTTCCCAGCTTGGTAATTTGCTTTAGGTCACTTCCATCTGCATTGCATACAAAAAGCTCCATTTCAGTAGGCTGCACTAGTCCTTCTGCCAAAAGTCCCTTGTATGTGGCTATTTCCTCCTCAGTTTTTGGCCTGGAGGCTCTGAAAATCAATTTTTCTCCATCAGGTGAAAAAAAGGCCCCACCATCATAGCCTAGCTCATCTGTGATCTGAATCACATTTTCACCGCTCATATCCATGGTATAGAGCTCCAAATCTCCAGAGCGCATAGAGGTAAAGACTATTCTATCGCCTTTCGGAGAAACCGTGGCCTCAGCGTCGTATCCGGCTGTATGAGTCAGCTGTTTCAGGATATTCCCATTCAAGTCTGCCGTGAAAATATCATAGTCCGCATAAATTGGCCACACATATTTTCCACTGGCTAATCGCATTGGACTTTCAGGGCAAAGTGAATCTCCTAAATGGGTGGAACCATACACGATGGTGGTGTCTCCCGGAAGGAAATAGGCGCAGGTAGTCCTTCCCAGACCCGTACTAATCATAGGGGGTTGATACCCCGCCTCCGCTTTGGATATATCCAGTTTGAAGATCTGATCGCAAGCCACACCCCACGCATCAAAATCAGATTGAAAAATCAGTTGATCACCACCGAAAGACCAGTAGGCTTCAGCATTATTTCCTCCCCAGGTGAGCTGCTTCACATTTTTTAGATGAGTCTCTTGCTCATATTTCAAAGTATCTAATTCTGTGCCTTCAGAAGTAGTATCATTAGGGGTGGTTTGGCATGATGCTACGAAAACAATTCCAAGTATATAAATTAAGTGTTTCATCGGGTTTATCTTAGTCCACGCGAAACTAATACATATCTTCATGATCATGCGGACACCTCTTTTCATTTTCGTTTCCCTTGTACTATACAGCTGTACTCAGTCATCTCCAGACTATCTCAGTCAGGCCCGTCGTGATCTGTCCATTCTTGCCAGTGACTCTCTGGCTGGACGTGAAGTGGGTACTGAAGGCGAAGCATTAGCCGCAGCATACATTTCCAAACGATTTGAGGAACTGGGGCTTCAGCCTGCCGGTACTGCGGGATGGAATCAACCCTTTTTTGTGAAAGAATCACAAAATCCTCATGAAAAACCCTTGCTTTCGGCTGAGGACTCCACCGCAGGAACTTCAGGAAAAAATGTCATCGGACTGATGGATAACCCTGGAGATGAGGTAGTCATCATAGGAGCTCACTTTGATCACCTGGGTTATGGTGGCTTTTCGTCTCTTCACCGGGGAGACTCAGCCATACATAATGGTGCTGACGATAATGCAAGTGGGATCACCGCCATGTTTCTCATTGCGGAAATGTTACAAAGCAAAAACATCCAAACTGATGTCCTTTTCATTGCTTTTTCAGGAGAAGAAAAAGGACTCTGGGGCTCAAACTTTTTTGTAAAAAATCCAACGATTGACCTTAGTACAGTTGATTTTATGATCAATATGGATATGGTGGGCAGACTTGATTCGGCCAAGGGAATGGCCATACACGGTACAGGCACAGCCCCCCAGTGGTCACAAGTCATTGACACCACCAATACAGTTAATTTGAAGGTGATCAAAAAGGCATCTGGTATAGGTCCCTCAGATCATACTTCGTTTTATCTTCAGGATATACCTGTACTCCATTTCTTCACTGGTCAGCATGAAGATTATCATAAACCCACAGATGATGCCGAGCTCATCAACTATGAAGGGATAGTACGCATCGCTACTCACATCACCAATATCATCACTTATCTTGATACCCAACCTAAACTCACTTTCCAGAAAACCAAAGATGAATCCAGCCAGGGTCCACGTTTCACTGTATCACTAGGGGTGGTGCCGGATTATTTATATGATGGAAAAGGGATGCGCATTGATGGTATCAGTGAGGACAAACCAGCTCAAAAAGCTGGCCTGGAGGAAGGTGATGTGGTTATCCAGCTGGGTGATAGCACTGTGATTGATATGATGAGCTACATGCGAGCCTTGTCCTCATTCAAAGCTGGAGACGCCACGGAAGTAATTGTGAATAGAAATGGCGAAAAACTGGCGTATGACATTCAGTTTTAAATGAGAAAATTTATCCCCTTGCTTCTTCTGTGGTCTTGCCAGACTTCCGAACCGGCTCAGATGATTCTGGATCGTCACAGGGAAACTGTGGGCGAAACTTCCAATATCAGGTCTCTGACCACTCTATCCAACTGCATGGGGCCGGAGGGTCAATACACCACCTATACCGCCTCCTCTTTCACAGACGATTATGTCCTTTTCCAGCAGGATTACACCTATAAGCCAAACCCCTTCTATGCCCTTATTTTGACGAAAGATGAGGGCTATGGCCTGGATGAAAGCATGGTCATACAGGGCCCACTTTCCAAACCCATTATTGCTGTTTTGAAGGCCCATGAGTTTCACGAGGTAATGCTTCAGCCGGAGAGTCGATACTTTAACATGCGACTGCTTGAGGATACTACTTTTTTTGACCAAAAGTGCCACCAATTAATCGCAAGTGACCATCTGGGGCTTCCGGTTCGCTTATATTTTGATCAAAAGTCACGTCTCATGGCGGGGATCTCGCAGGTCAATCCCTACAAAAAAGGAGAGATCATTCAGGTACATTTCGAAAAGTGGAACAAGAAAAACAGCCCCGTGATCTTCGAGCAACTTACCATTCTCCAGGGGTCCGAAACCTATACCTTTGATTACGAGTCTGTAGATTTTTCCACTCAATCAATCGTAAAAATGACATTCGGGCAACCCTGAAGCGCGCCCCTCTGAGTTTCCTACTTAATGTGCCTCCACGGCCATTCCCATTCAGGGAAGCTCCACGCGCTACTGAAAACTAATGAACATATCCACAAGTTTTCCACAGCATAGAAATACCCGACCTACATGACCCAATTGGCCGTGGGATTTTCTTATTTTGTTTTTTGTTGCAATAAGCAAACCACCACACTTCATGTACTTAATCTTTGATACGGAAACCACTGGTCTTCCCAGGAACAAAACGGCACCTCTTACCGATTTTGACAACTGGCCCAGACTGGTACAACTGGCCTGGCAGCTACACGACGCAGAGGGAAATCTAGTTTCTCAAGGTAATCATGTCGTAAAACCTGAAGGGTTCACCATTCCCTTCAATGCCCAAAAAGTACACGGTATCTCCACCGAGCGCGCACTTGAGGTGGGAGAAGACCTGAAGGGTGTACTGGACAAATTCTCTGCGGACGTTCAGCGCGCTAAGGTTTTGGTTGGACATAACATTGAGTTTGACAATAAAATCATTGGGGCAGAATACTTGCGCACAGACCAGGAAAACCTCCTGGAAGCCTACCCCAATATCGATACTTCCACAGACACAGTGGAGTTCTGTCAGCTCCAGGGAGGTATCGGCGGCAGGCTCAAGCAGCCGAAGTTGATAGAACTTTATACGAAATTATTCGGAAAGCCATTCGATGATGCACACGATGCGGCCTACGATGTGGACGCCACAGCCAGGGCATTTTTTGAATGCCTTCGAAGAAAAATCATCAAAACATTTGATGATACTGACCCTTCCAAAATCACTTATGAAGCTCCCGATCTGGAAGCAGCCAATTTTTCCTGGGCTCGCGAAAAACGTACCGGACGGGCCAGCAATGAAGAAGTAGCTGTAGAAGACATTAAAGGCCCTTTTTGCCATCTGCATGTTCACTCTCAGTTTTCTGTGCTTCAGGCCACCCCCAATGTGGAGTCTATCGTGGCTAAAGCCAAAGCTTTTGACATGCCGGCGGTGGCCATTACTGACCTGGGCAACATGTTCGGAGCTTTCAAATTTGTGAGAGCGGCACTCAATGCGGGCGTTAAACCCATTGTGGGGTGTGAGTTTTTTGTGGCCGAAGAGCGATTAAAGCTTCAGTTCACCAAAGACAATCCCGATCGGCGTTTTCAGCAGGTGCTGATGGCCAAAAATAAAAAAGGCTACGAAAACCTGGTTAAGCTAAGCTCCTATGCCTACATAGAAGGGCTCTATGGACTCTACCCCAGGGTGGACAAAGAACTGATCAAAAAATACCGCGAAGGGGTGATCGCTACCAGTGGCGGGCTCTACGGCGAGATCCCCCACCTGATCCTGAACGTAGGTGAGCACCAGGCAGAAGAAGCCTTACAGTGGTGGCTGGACCTGTTCGGAGATGATTTCTATCTGGAAATCAACCGACACGGACTGGATGAGGAAAATCACCTCAATGATGTGCTCATCGGTTTTGCCAGAAAGTACAATGTAAAGATGATCGCGGCTAATGAACTCTTCTACCTTGATGAAGAGGACTCTAAGGCCCACGATGTACTTATTTGTATCAAAGAAAATGAGAAGCAGAGTACGCCCATCGGCCGTGGAAGGGGTTTCCGTCCCGGGCTAAAAAACTCAAAGTACTACTTCAAGGGCCAGGAGGAAATGAAGGCTGCATTTACTGACCTACCTGAGGCCATTGAGAACATTGCGGAACTCATCGGCAAAGTAGAGGAGTTCAAGCTGGAACGTGATGTGCTCCTTCCGGCTTTTGATATCCCGGAGGAATTTAAAAACCCAGAAGACGAGGTTGATGGAGGTAAACGTGGGGAAAATGCTTACCTGAGGCACCTCACCTATATTGGCGCAAAAAAACGCTACAAAGAAATCACCGAAGAGATCAAGGAAAGGCTGGATTTTGAGCTGGCCACCATCGAAAACACCGGCTATCCCGGGTACTTCCTGATTGTGCAGGATTTCACCAGCAAGGCCCGCGAAATGGGCGTGGCGGTAGGTCCCGGAAGGGGCTCTGCCGCAGGTTCTGCGGTGGCCTACTGCATAGGAATCACCAATGTAGACCCCATTGCGTACGATCTCCTGTTTGAGCGTTTCCTGAATCCAGACAGGGTATCACTTCCCGATATTGATATTGACTTTGACAATGAAGGACGGGAAAAGGTTATAGACTATGTGGTGAAAAAATACGGGTTCACCCAGGTGGCTCAGATCATCACCTACGGTACCATGGCGCCAAAGTCAGCCATAAGGGATGCAGGGCGAGTCATGGAGCTACCACTGCCGGAAACAGACTCCATCGCCAAGCTGGTACCCGAAAAACCAGGGGCCAAATTCTCCAAAATCTGGGGCGAGGTACCCGAGCTCGAGCGAATGCGGAGAGGCAAAGACCTCCCCTCTCAGGTGCTGAACCAGGCGGTAATTCTGGAAGGTTCACTCAGAAACACCGGGGTACATGCCTGCGGGATTATCATCACACCAGATGATATGACCAATTTCGTACCGCTCGCCAAATCCAAGGACTCTAGCCTTCTTGTCACACAGTTTGACAACAGCGTGGTAGAATCTGCCGGAATGCTGAAAATGGACTTTTTGGGTCTGAAAACACTTTCTATTATTAAAACAGCAATAGAGAATGTAAAAAAACGGCACGGCATAGTCATCGATATAGATGAAATTCCACTCGATGATCCTAAAACCTACGAACTCTATCAAAAAGGTGAAACCAACGGAACATTCCAGTTTGAATCTCCGGGCATGCAGAAGCACCTGCGGGCGCTAAAACCCGATAAACTGGAAGACCTTATTGCCATGAACGCCCTATATCGTCCGGGACCTATGGAATACATCCCGGAGTTCATCGACCGAAAACATGGCCGCTCCAAGATTCAGTATGATGTGCCAGACATGGAGGAATACCTAGCTGAAACCTACGGAATCACAGTTTATCAGGAGCAAGTAATGCTGCTCTCGCAAAAGCTGGCCGGCTTCACCAAAGGTGAAGCTGACGTTTTGCGTAAGGCGATGGGTAAGAAGCAAAAGCAGGTGCTCGATAAGATGAAACCCCAATTCATCGGGCAAGCCAAGGAAAAAGGACACCCAGAAGACAAACTGGAGAAAATCTGGAAAGACTGGGAAGCCTTTGCAGCCTATGCCTTCAATAAATCACACAGTACCTGCTACTCTGTGGTGGCTTATCAGACCGGTTACCTCAAAGCCAACTATCCGGCTGAATACATGGCCTCTGTGCTCACGCATAACCAAAGCAACATTGAAAAAGTGAGCTTCTTCATGGAAGAATGCCGTAATCAGGGCATCAAAGTGTTGGGACCACACGTGAATGAGTCAGGCCTCAACTTTGAAGTGAATGCCGCCGGCGAAATCCGCTTTGGACTGGGAGCCATCAAAGGTACTGGTGAATCTGCCGTGCTGGCAATTATTGAAGAACGAGATGCCAATGGCCCATTCAGTGATCTGTTTGATTTTGCCTCGAGGGTAAACCTCAGAGCTGTGAATAAAAAATCATTCGAAAGTCTGGCTAAAGCCGGAGGATTCGACTGTTTCGATGAGTTTCATAGACGACAGTACGTGGAGCCTGATGAAGAAGGGGCCAGTCTGATCGAAAAGGCCATTCGCTACGCCAATAAACTTCAGCAGGAAGAGGACAGCGCGCAGGCTTCCTTGTTTGGGGGGGGCAGTGAATCCAATGTAGTGATGCGCCCGCGCATTGGCAAAATAGAGCCCTATGGAGAAATAGAAAAGCTCAACATAGAGCAGGAAATGGTGGGCCTGTACATCTCGGGGCACCCATTGGATCAGTACAAATTTGAGATGAAATACTTCACCAACACCAAGCTCAGCGACCTGGTGGACCTGGAGAAGCTTCAGGGTAAAGAGATCAAATTAGGGGGTATGATCACTGAAGTGGCACATCTCACCACCAAAAAAGGGAAGCCCTATGGGCGCTTCAAAATCACTGGCTACTCAGACAGCCATGAGTTTTTTCTCTTCTCGCCCAGCTACCTGGATTTCAAGGCATACCTGGAGAAGGGTTGGTTCATCTACATGACGGGAATTGTGCAAAACAGATGGAGCGGCACCGATCTGGAGTTTAAAATCACCAGCATGGAGCCACTCAGCGATATTCGTGAGCGCATGGCCAAAGGGATAGAACTGCAAATGCGGTTATCCGATGTGAGCCCGGCACTCATCGGAGAGCTGGAGCGCTATGGTCAGAAATATCCCGGAAACAACGTATTCAAGCTCAATATCATGGGTGCTTTTGAGGAGCGAATGATCAATCTGGAGATGATGAGCAGGAAAATATCTGTGGACATCAATGACGACCTCATCAAGGAGCTGGACAGGCTGGAAGACATCAGCTACCGGGTGCTGACCAGCTGATCTTTATCCCTATTGTCCGAGAGACAACAAATGAATACTTAAATAAAAAGTGGATCAACAAAAAGCATATCTTTGCCGTTATCAACTTGAATTATAATTATTAACTGATATAAAAATGGCACATCCATTAGAATTAACTGATCAAAATTTCGAAGAAATAATCAATACCGATAAACCCGTACTTGTGGATTTCTGGGCGGAATGGTGCGGACCTTGTAAAATGATCGCCCCTGTAGTGGAAGAGTTGGCTGCTGACTATGAAGGCAAAGCTGTGATTGGCAAAGTAGATGTGGACTCAAACCCTGAGATTTCTGCAAAGTTTGGCATTCGCTCTATCCCTACCCTTTTGGTATTCAAAAACGGTGAGATCGTGGACAAGCAAATCGGAGCGGTTCCGAAAACTGCACTGAGCGAAAAGCTGGATAAGCAACTGGCTTAATTCCACTTTATAGAAAAGCTTCAAAAAACCGGCCTGGGCCGGTTTTTTTATGTCCTCAATTCCTTCAAAAATAATAGTTGAGAGTGAAAAGTTGGTCAAAAGATATCTTGTTGGCCCATCTCAGATTGAGTCGACTACCTCGCTCTTCCCCCTCTGATATCTCTCCATTTTGCTGATCCTCTTCCCTCCTTTTTCCCTGGCTGGCACTCATGACCACCTGAGCCAGATTGGTCTCTATAGAGAGCTGATCAAAAATGAAATAATACAGCCCCATCTTCATATCCATGTGAATGGCATTGGTCCGGATTTCATTCCTCCCCCTAGCATAGGATTCTCCTCCCAGGGTATCATAATGATGGTAAGAGTTCTTCTGAATTGTCCTCAAATAGCCCATTCCAGGCTGCACATAGGCACCAAAATCACCATGGATAGGAAAATAATATTTCAGGAAGGTTCCAAAACCAAAGCTCACGCTACTGCTATTGTTTTCATAATTTCGGTTATAATATTGGCTTTGCTGACTATGATTGGCTGATCCAAGCTCCATATCAATACCCACCATCACATAATCCTTGAAAAAGCGGGCATAGTAGGGTGAAATGAAGAAGTTGCTGGATTGATTTGAATATTCATCACCATAGAAGGATCCTATCACGTTTTCAGGATTATTACTTTCCGTTTCTGAAAAGTTGATAGAGATTCCTCCTCCCAAAATTCGGTTTCCCATTTCAAGGGAGCTTTGAGAATAAGTGAGGGCACATGAAAAAACAAGAACAAACGCAGCAGTATTTTTTTTGGCTCGTAAAGGGCTCATATACGGGTTTTTAGGAGGTGAAAAAACCTAACTCCCGCAAAGAGCATACCAGACCGTTACCTAAATTATTAAAAAAAGTTAATCACGAAATTGCTCGCCCGATTTCTTCTCCATTAATCTCACCAAAAAACCTGCGTCCGATACATGTTCAAGGATCACTTTGATCAGGAAGGTCAGTGGAACAGACAGCAACATGCCTGCTGTTCCCCACATAAAGGCCCAAAAAACCAGGCTAAATAAAATAGTCACAGTATTGATGGAGAGTGAGTCGCCCGTCATTTTGGGCTCTACGATGCTGCCCATAACGATTTGTACGCCTTCCAGCGCTAAAAACAGAAAGAACACCTCGGAAATACTGGTGGCTGTCAGTCCCCCAATGATCAACGGGGGCACGATGGCTATGAGCGATCCCACATAGGGAATATAGTTGAGCACAAAACCTAAAATACCCCAGAGTAAAGCATACTGTATACCAAAAGCCCAGCTAATAAGCCCTATACCCAGGCCGGTCATCAGGCTCACCACGGTTTTCACTTTGATATAAATACTAATTGAATCTTTGACTCTCCGAAAGGTATCCGATGCGGAAGATTCCTCTCCTGCTCCATTTTTGCCCATGATATAGTTAATCACCTTTTCGTATTGGGCAATGGCTCCCAGTAGCCCCGCGAAATAAAGAATGGTCATGAGCAACTCCGTGGCAAAACCACTCAGCGTATTGAGAAAAGATCCTGAAAGTGACAATACCTGATCGGTAGGTACTACTCTGGAGAGGTATTCTTTTAGTTCGTCTTCCTTCAGTTCACTGCCCATGAGAGAGGTCACCCGATCAATCATAGGTTTAAGTTCGGCGGTCACTCCTGCCAGGATATCATCCCTGTTGCTGACAAATGCACTCACCGCATTGTAAAACAGAAATCCGATGAGTAAAAAAGCAATTACTGAAAAAATGGTGGTCAAAACCACGCTCACATTCAGTGAAAACTTTCGCTTGAAAAGACTCACCAGCGGCTGCAGCAAAATGGCAAAAAACAATGCAAATGCCAGTGGCACAAATAGATTACTCAACATTTTGAGCAAATAAAGAATTACAATGGCCAAAAAAACCACTAAAATATTCTTGATCACACGGAGTGATCGGGCCATATCATCAGCTTGTTCCTTCATGGGGTAAACATTTGTGGGTGTTCGTCTTCGAAAGGTGTAAGTGCTTGCAAATATCTGGCAAAAGAAAGGATACTTGCTTCATCAAAGTGATTTCCTATCAAACTAATTGTTCCCGAACTTCCAGCTTCATAGGATCCATTAGGCAGCACTACACACGGATGCCCTGTCAGGTTGGTCATCAGGAGCTGATCACCGCCAAAACTCGGAGCGATCAGCACATCGATATTGGCCATCATCTCATTGAATTGCTGAGCCAGTAAATAGCGTAATCTATTGGCTTGTATGTACTCTACGGCAGGAATGAACCGGGCACTCCTAAAGACATTTGGCCAGGCATTGATGATCTGACGGGTAAGTTCATCATCCTGATTGCTGCGGGTAAGCTCATCGAAAGCCGCGGCAGCCTCTGCGGAGAGGATGAATCCGAGGGCGCTTGTGGGGATCTCAGCAGGCAGCTCCTTTTCGATCATTTTTATCCCCTGTTTCCTGAGCAAAGCCAATGTAGTACTATCATTGCTTTTGTTGTAATCAGAGGCTTCAAAAAGCCCTTTCAAATAGCCCACTCTGAGGTTTTTCACCTTGTACACATCATACTCATAATTGAATGGGTAGTCCTTTAGCACTTCCAGATCCTTGCCATCTGATCCCCTGATGGCATCAAAAACCAGGGCCAGATCCGTAGCATCCCTGCACATGGGCCCGAGCTTATCCATGCTCCAGCTCAGTGCCATCGCACCATATTTGCTCACGCGACCAAAGGTGGGTCGCAATCCCATGATCCCACATCTGTTGGATGGTGACACGATTGATCCCCACGTTTCACTGCCGATGGCAAAAGGTACCAGACCGGCGGCCACTGCAGAAGCCGGACCAGCGGATGAGCCACTACTGCCCTGCTCCAGATTCCATGGATTTTTGGTGACACCACCATACCACACATCTCCCCAGGCCAATGCGCCCAGAGTGAGCTTGGCTACCAGCACCGCGCCAGCTGCTTCCAACTTCTCCACCACCGTAGCGGTATAGTTAATTTCCTGATCTTTAAAAGGCATAGCTCCCCAAGTGGTTTTATACCCTTTTACCGCCAATAAATCCTTCACTCCATAGGGAATGCCGTGCAATGCGCCTCTGTACCTTCCTGCTGCTATTTCCTCGTCTGCCTTTTTGGCCTGCTCCATGGCGAGTTCTTCAGTCAACGACACCACACACTGCAGGGTATCCCCAAATCGCTTCAATCTGCTCAGATACATCTTCGTCAGTTCCAGTGAAGTTATTTTTCCTGTTTGGAGTAGCACTGAAAGTTCGGCCACCGAGTAGAATGCCAACTCCTCTATTTTGGCGGGCATCGCCACCTGACCAGGTAGCTGAAAATCCACCTCCACCTGCTCAGATGAAATATGATCGAGGTTTACAGGAGGCACAAACACCAGCGAATACGGGAGGTCGTTGGGTAGAGGTTGCATGCGAATTTTTCGAAAATCCGAAAGGTTATCCTCCAACCCTCCACGTAGTGAATCCACTTCCTCCTGAGTAAAATTCAGTCCAAAGAGCTTCATGGCCTGAAAAATGGAATCCTGCTGACCCTGAACAACCAATACACTCAGGCAGGTTATAACAGTGAAAATAAGTTTTCTCATGACTTTGATAATTTGAAGGGTTTCAAGAGCAGACATACTCCAAAATAAGGAGCTATTTGTTCTTTCACATGATCAGGAAGAAAGGTAAGACAGGAAATCCATTTTTCGCCGGTGGCGGATGAAGAAAGTTGAGTAGTCAAACAAAAAGGGCAGGCCTCTTGCGAAACCTGCCCTTCTCATTTCATAGGCACCGTAGCCCCTATCAAATGCCAAACTACTGTTCGGATGCCCTCTAAAGTTTATTCCAGGGAAACCCAAAAATTTTCTTCAAAATTGACCTTCGAGCCACGCTAAGCGATGCCTTAGCGTTCACCTAACTTTTGCCCTACTGGCCAAGAAACTGACGTTTCAGCTTCCTATCCCTCGTTTGGTAATTCTAAGGTAGCATCAATATTTACAATCACAAAGTTTTGATTATCAATGTTTTCCACCAGTTTTCCATAGACTTATACCCTGGTTATACCCGGCTTTTACACAGTCTTATCCACAATGTGCCCTGTTTTGTTAAAAAAAGCTAAAGACACTGCCACTCATGTAACTTCTACATCCTTAGGTCGGTACTCTCAGTTAACTCAACCAAACCTAAAGGTCATGATCAAGAACTACCTAAAAATCACCCTCCGACATTTACTGAGGCAACCGGGCTACGCCGCTCTTAACATTCTGGGCCTCACCATCGGTATTGTGTCCAGCCTTCTCATTGTACTCTACCTCTACCATGAGGTCAGTTTCGATCAGCAACATACCAAAGCTGATCGCATCTACCGGATTTCTTCAGACATCAAGGAGCCAGATAATGCTTTCAGATGGTCGGTGACCCAACTTCCATTGGGCAGAACTGTGAAAAGTGAATTTTCCGAAGTGGAACAATATGTGAGGTTTATCGGAAACGGACGCACCCGATTTTCGAAAAACGATATCAGCTACTATGAAGAAAACATTTTCATGGTGGACAGTACTGTCTTCAATGTTTTTGACTTTAATCTCACCTCCGGAGACCCTCAAACTGCCCTGGAGGGACCCAACTCCATAGTGATCAGCCAGAGCATGGCCGATAAAATATTTAAGGGAGAAAACCCCATAGGGCAACTGCTCAAAACAGATCGTAATAGTCTGGAGATTACCGGGGTATTCGCTGATGTACCCAAAAATTCCCACATTCGGCCTAATGCCATGATTTCGGCAAGCACCGCAGATCGAAACAATTCTCAAAACTGGGGCGGATTTGGGATATACACCTATGTATTACTCAACGAAGGAGCCGATCCTGCTGCCGTGGAAGCCAAACTCAATGACATCATTGAAAAGTATGTGGCCGTCATCTTTGATCAGTTCGGTATCAAAATTCGATACGAGATGATCAATATTGCCGACATTCACCTCTACTCCACTTTTCAGGGAGAGCCCGAGCCCCTCGGCAATATCAAATACATCTACATTTTCGGGGCAGTAGCTATCTTCCTGATCCTCATCGCCAGCATCAACTACATGAACCTCTCCACGGCCAGGTCTATGAAACGCGCGCTGGAAGTGGGTATCCGAAAGGTAATGGGTGCTCAGCGCGGCATGCTCATCCGGCAGTTTATGACAGAGTCCATTCTGCTCACAGTCTTCGCGTTTTTTCTCAGCCTGCTGCTCCTACTAATTCTCGTACCCTTGCTGAACAATCAGCTGCAAACCAACCTCAGCATTGGCAATTTGCTAGCCCCGGGTGTACTTCTAGCCATTGGCATCATGTTTCTCATCACAGGTGTGCTCAGTGGTAGCTACCCGGCATTTTATCTTTCAGCCTTCAAGCCCATTGTGGTACTCAAAGGAAAGGGAGGCCGCGCCGGCAACAAAGTACTCAGAAGTATCCTCGTGGGCATTCAGTTTGCCATTTCTATTTTCATGCTGGTGGGCACACTCATTATCTACGATCAGATGCAGTATCTCCGACACAAAGACCTGGGATTCGACAAAGATCAGGTACTGAGATTATTACTGGACAATGATGCTGCCCGTGAGAAATGGCCAGTACTCAAAAACAAACTACTGGAAAACCCCAACATCAAGGGAGCCACTACCTCCACCACTTCCCCCGGACGTGGATTTGGCAAAAATGTCATGAGCGTGGAGACCAACGACGGCACAATGGAACAGTATGGTGTCGATTCCTACGGAATCGATTATGACTACTTGCCGGTATTAGGAATTGATCTAGCCGCCGGTAGAAACATCTCTTCCGATTACCCCACAGACACTGCTTCAGCGGTAATGATCAACGAAGCTATGGTGGCCCGCATGGGGTGGTCAGACCCTATCGGGAAAAAGTTTCAGTTTGACCGGGACAGCACCAAATTTCACAAGGTCGTGGGAGTCGTCAAAGACTTTCACCAAAGATCGCTGTATGATCCCATCGAGTCGCTCCTGTTCATTCCGAGCCTGAACAACTCCAATGTGCTGATAAAAGTAGGTGGTGACTTAAACGCTTCCATTCGCAGCATAGAGACTATCTGGAATGAGGTATTTCCCAATATGCCCTTTGAATACAGCTTTTTGGATGAAGACTTCATGGAGCAGTATGAAACTGACCAGCTCAGAGGACGCCTGTTCCTTGGTTTTTCGGTGATGATGATTTTCATCGCCTGCCTGGGACTCCTGGGCCTTGCTTCTTTTATTGCGGAGCAGCGCACCAAGGAAATCAGTATCAGAAAAGTGCTGGGTGCCAATGTTTCTGGTCTGGTGACCCTGCTGGTTAAGGATTTCATCATCCTTGTCGCATTGGGAGCCTTACCGGCCTTTGGGTTTGCTTACTACTTCATGGGTGAATGGCTGGACACTTTCGAGTACCACGTAGAGATGAATTACCTGCTCTATATACTGGTGCTCATTATCATCTCAGCCATCACGGTGGTTACCACCGGATACCATGCACTGCGGGCCGCCAGCAGCAATCCTGCCGAGAACCTGAAATACGAATAATTTAAGTGACAGAAGCAGGGCCTGGAAGTATCGAATTGCTTTCTGGCCCTGCTTTATATTTTGTCGCTAGCTTTAACTTATGAAACAAGCATTAGCCCTTCTCCTCGCCGCCCTGGGCTTCTTCCAGGTGGCAGCTCAAAAAAAGGTAGCCATCACCTATGATGACCTGGTCCTCAATGGGCCCTATATTTCTCTGGAGCATACCATAGCAGTCAATCAGCAAATCATCGCTGATTGCGCAACGTTTGGTGTCCCGGCAGTGGGTTTTGTCAATGAAAAGAAACTTGATGTTACCGGTGAAACAGTCGCCCGAACAAACATTTTGAAGTCCTGGCTGGATGCGGGCCTCGAGCTCGGCAATCATACCTATAGTCATCCTTCGCTCTCCAGAACCCCTCTGGAGGAATATCAAAATGATGTGATCAAAGGTGAGGAGGTCACAAAGGCGCTCATGGAAGAACGTGGACTAACCCTGAGATACTTCCGGCATCCATACCTTCATACCGGCCCGGACAGCACCACCAAGGCCTCCTTCGAAGCTTTTCTAAGCGCTAGGGCTTATGAAATAGCTCCGGTGACCGTGGATGGTTCAGACTACATATTCAATACAGTATATGTGAATGCGCTCAGGTCCGGAGACACCTCCCTCATGCAGCGAACAGGCACCGCCTATGTAGCCCACACCCTTCGGATGTTTGACTTCATGGAAGAAGTGGCCAAAGAAGTGATAGGAAGAAACATTGCCCACGTTTATCTGTGCCATGCCAATGCCATCAATGCCGACTATATGGGCATCCTCTATCAGGAACTAAAGCAGCGTGGATATGAGTTTACCTCATTGAAAGAAGTATTGCAAGATGAGGCCTACCAGCGCAAGGATTACTATTTGGGCAAATGGGGCATCAGCTGGCTTTATCGGTGGGACAAGGAAAAATCAACAGAATGGTTGAAAATAGAACCGGAAATTGATCAGGAAATTTTATCCTTGTATAACAATCGATAAAATCTGAAAACCCCGGAAATGTGCGCTGCACGACTTTTTGAAATAAACATTAATCCATCACCCCACGTTCGAGTTTTAATTATGTAATCAAAGACACATGATGGACCAAAATTTCATCCATAAGATTTTTCACTCACATCAGGAATACACTAAAATCCCGGCCACATCATCCATCATTGGATTTTTCAATGATTTGCTCGGTGTATTGTTTCCTGATTTTTCCAGCCACCCAGCCAAATCTGAAGAGCAGGTGGGACAGATTCTCGAACAGCTTCAAACCAAACTCAAGAGTATTCTCACCAATAACATATCATTGTCCGGAGACAACAAGCAGGAAATCATTGAGGCCTTCTTCACCAGTCTTCCGGTACTCTATGATCGGCTGGCGCTGGATATCGAAGCGATGTTTCAAGGCGACCCTGCTGCTTCTGATCACTCAGAGATCATTCGCTCCTATCCTGGCTTTTATGCCATTGCCTCCTACCGCCTGGCTCATGAGCTGGCACTCCTGGGGGTAAAAAACATCCCGAGGATCATCACGGAGCATGCCCACAGCAAAACCGGAATAGACATACACCCCAATGCCATCATTGGTGAGCACTTTTGCATTGACCATGGCACCGGGATAGTGATCGGGGAAACCACCGTGATCGGCAAGCACGTAAAAATCTACCAGGGAGTGACTCTGGGAGCACTCAGTGTGGACAAAAAAGACGCTAAAGTAAAACGTCATCCTACCATTGAGGACCATGTGGTCATCTATGCGGGTGCTACCATTTTGGGGGGAAAAACGCGCATAGGCAAACACTCCATTGTAGGTGGAAACGTATGGCTCACCAAGAGCATCCCGGCCAATTCTCGAGTGTATTATCAGGCCCTGATGCATGAAGACAATGAATCCAAACCAGACCTGATCATCGTAAAGCAAGCCTGATCCATGAATTTACTAGACCTGATAGGAAATACTCCCCTGGTGGAGATTACCAAAATCAATCAAAAACCCGGAGTGAAAATCTTCGGTAAGCTGGAAGGTCAAAATCCGGGCGGTAGTGTCAAAGACCGGGCGGCTTTTGGTATGATCAGCGAAGCCCTCAAACGGGGTGACATCAAAAAGGGCGACCGACTGATAGAAGCCACCAGTGGCAATACCGGTATTGCGCTGGCCATGATTGCACAGTCGGCAGGACTACACATGACCCTGCTGATGCCTGAAAACAGCACGGTGGAGCGCATTCAGGCTATGAGGGCCTATGGTGCGGAGGTGATTCTCACCCCTGCCGAACGAACCATAGAATACTCAAGGGAGCTGGCGGAAGAAAAAGCCACCAAAGAGGGTTATTTCATGCTCAATCAGTTTGCCAATCCGGACAACTACGGCATGCATTACAAAACCACCGGCCCGGAAATATGGAGAGACACCGAAGGTCAGGTGACCCATTTTGTCTCCGCCATGGGCACCACGGGCACCATTATGGGGGTTTCCCGGTACTTGAAAGAGCAAAAACCCGACATACAAATCGTGGGAACACAACCCACCGAAGGCTCCTCTATCCCAGGCATCAGGCGATGGTCACCAGAATTTCTTCCGAAAATATTTGACCCCAAACGCGTAGACAGAGTGATCGATGTGAGCGAAACGGCCGCCAGAAACATGGCCAGAAGGCTGGCAAGAGAAGAAGCCATCCTCTCAGGAATGAGCAGCGGTGGAGCACTCACTGCCGCATTGCAGGTAGCTGAAGAAATCGATCATGGGTTGATTGTTTTCATTGTATGCGACATAGGAGAAAGATACCTGAGCTCCGGACTGTTTGATTGAAACCAAAATCCGCTCTTCACAGTTCTAATCTAAATTTTTCAAAACGATGAACAAAGCCATCAAAAATATAAAGCCACTTGGCTTCCCATGGGAAACTCAGGATCCCTTCCTTTTTTGTGTATACCACAAAGATGATTACCCAAAAGGCAATGCTCAAATGGGCCCAGATGCATCGCTTGCAGGTCGTAATCTCGGTCAGGATTTCGACCCTTCCAATGCGTGGAGAATGTACCACGGCGATACGGTGCCAGGATTTCCACAGCACCCACATCGCGGATTTGAAACTGTGACTGTCGTACCCAAAGGGCTGGTAGATCACTCTGATTCGCTGGGTGCTGCTGGCCGGTTTGGCAATGGAGATGTGCAGTGGATGACTGCCGGAAAAGGTGTGAATCACTGCGAAATGTTTCCTTTGCTCAAGCAAGACGAAGAAAACCCTCTGCTCCTCTTTCAGATTTGGCTTAACCTGCCCTCAAAGAGCAAGTTTGTGGAACCTCACTTTGCCATGCTCTGGAACGAGAAAATTCCGGTGTACAAATCGGATGATGGAAAAACCTCCGTCACCGTGGTGGCCGGAAACATTGGCGAGGTGAAAGCCCCCGCTCCTGCTCCCGACTCATGGGCAGCTGATCCCGCCCACGAAGTAGCCATCTGGACCATAAAAATGGATGCCAATGCCGAATGGGAATTACCTAAGGCAAGTGCAGGTGTCAATCGCTCCATCTATTTTTACCAGGGAGAATCCCTGACGATAAACGATGAGGTCTTACAATCCCATCAGTGCATAGAGCTGAATCCCTCAGAGACCGTCTCGCTCAAAAGTGGCGCATCAGAAACCAGAATACTAATGCTCCAGGGCAAGCCCATTGGGGAACCGGTAGCTAAGTACGGCCCTTTTGTGATGAATACTCAGGATGAAATCCGGCAAGCCCTTCAGGACTATCAGCGCACGCAATTTGGTGGATGGCCATGGCCCAAAAATGATCATGTTCATCCGCGTGAGCGCGGACGTTTCGCTAAACATGCGGATGGTCGTTTGGAGGAAATGTAGGATTGTATGGCGAACGCTCTAATGATTTAATAACATTTCTCCTGCAAAAAATCCAAATGGAATTGACGTTGGTTGAAAAAAAAATTAGCTTTAGACAAACCCTTTACCCATGAAGATATATCAGTTGATCTGGAGCTATGAATGCAAACCGGAAACGGCCGCCGAATTTGAAAAAGAGTATGCTCAAAATGGAGCCTGGTTCAAATTTTTTGAACCGTGCGACGACTTCCTGGGGCAGGACCTGGCCAAAAACATAGAAACGGGGCATTACATACTTACTGATAAATGGATCTCCAGAGCCTCATACGAAGGTCACATTGCTGAGAACAAAGCGGAATATGACCGGCTCTGCGAACAGTTTAAGGCACTGTATGAAAAAGAGACTCTGATCGGGAGGTTTGAGACCGTTTCGTGGTGACCTTTAGCGCCTGAATATGCGCCTGGTGGTGAAACTGCGCTCATCCAGGATTTCATCATCACTCACTTTTTTGACACCTTCCACTGTGTAAAATGCCTTGGGATTATAAGTTTTAATCACCTTGATGGTTTTCGGGAGTGCTTCTCTTTTGATCACCGTGAAGATGATATTCACTGCGCCCTCCTCTGAGGTAGCATCCACGCTTGAAAACCTGAACGAATTTTCCCGGAAATATTCGATGAGCTCCATGGCTGGCTGTCGGGTGATCACCCGCACCACCACTCTGCCAATGGCCAGTTTTTCTTCAATGATCATCCCCACAAAAATCCCGGATGCGAACCCAGAAGCATAAGCCAGGTAGGTAGGCCAACTGGTAATGTTTTGGAAAATCTGACTAATCGCCAATATCCAGATCAGCGATTCAAAAAAGCCCAGGAAGGTGGAAATGGCCTTTTTGCTTTGAAGCATAAAGATGATCCGAATGGTGTTGATGGACACGTCCATGATTCTGGACAGGAAAATCAACAGCGGCAATAATACCCATTGAAAAGTTGATTGATCCATCCCTAAAAAATCCGCAAGTGATTGCCCCATTGGGCAAAACTAGTCCTTTTCATTTCCCGCACCGGACAGGCACTGTGTAAATGTTCCTTATTTTTGCTTTCAAAAAATTTAATCAATGCATCTGGAGATCGTAAAAGCCGGACAAGAAGATCATCAAGAGTTACTAGCCTTCGCCAAAGAGAATTTTCTTCTTACCTACGCCCACCTAAATACAACAGAAAATATTCAGCACTACATCAACGAGGCTTTTGATCCCAGGTCCTTCAAAGATGAACTTCTCAATCAAAACTCGGTATTCTACAAATGCCAGCTGAATGAAGAGATGATTGGCTATTACAAAATCAACTACGCCGAAGCTCAGACTGAACCAGACTACCCCGAAAGTGCCGAAATAGAACGAATTTATGTGAGCACAGACCAAAAAGGAAGAGGGGTTGGCAGGAAAATGATCCAACATGCCAAAGCACAGGCACAAGCAAAAGGACTGGACTATCTGTGGTTGGGAGTATGGGAGAAAAATCCTGAAGCGCTCAGTTTTTATGAAAAAATGGGCTTTGAGGAGATTGGCACCCACGTATTTCAGCTTGGTGACGATGCGCAGACCGACATCATCATGAAGCTCACGCTATAAACCCCTTTCGCTTTTCCGTCAGGCTTTTTTGATCCGCTCACGCAGCGTTTTTCGGTCAATGCCCAACACCTTAGCCGCCTGAGATATATTGTTCTGATTGGCTGCCAGCACATCACCGATGTACTCCTGAATCACCTCCTCGAGTTTCCTGTCCAGTCCCTTTGACTGAGACGCTGAAAATCGGAAGGCCTCCGGTAAATCAGGTATGTCGATGGTGGTGTCATCCGCCAGGATGACGAGCCGATGAACAAGATTTTGGAGTTCCCTCACGTTGCCAGGCCACGCGTATTCCTTCAGCGCATTGATGGCTTTTGGTGAAAACCGCATCACTGATTTATCCAGCTCCTGTATGTATTTGGCGAGAAAAAACTCCACCAGCTGAATGATATCGTTGCCCCGCTCGCGCAAAGGAGGCAAATCAATGGAAATAATGTTCAGCCTGTAATACAGATCTTCCCGAAACAGGCCTTTCTTGACCAACTGCATCAGGTCCACATTGGTAGCCGCCACCACCCTCAGATTCACTTTCTGGGACTTTTTAGAGCCTACCATGTAAAACTCCTTTTCCTGAAGCACACGCAGTAGCTTGGCCTGCATGGCCAAACTCGTATTGCTAATTTCATCCAGGAAGATTGTTCCCTTATCAGCAGTCTGGAAGAACCCTGCCCGCGTTTCACTTGCTCCGGTAAATGCCCCTTTGACATACCCAAACAACTCGCTCTCGAGCAATGCATCAGGGATCCCTCCACAGTTCACAGGTACAAAGGGCGTAGCAGAATCGCTACCTCCATAGTGCAAAGCCCGCGCTACCAATTCTTTACCAGTGCCACTTTCACCCTGTATCAACACCGTGGCATTGGTGCTTCGGGCTTTCGCTATGGTATTAAACACCCCGATCATTCCATCGGATGCCCCGATAATGCCAAAGTTTTGCATGGAGGGGTTCTGCCCTTCCTTTTTCCGGCGATTGGTCTTATTGAGTGCGCTCTCGACAGCTCTGAATAGTTCTTCGTCCGTAAACGACTTCACCAGATACTCCTCAGCACCGATCTTAATAGACTCCACCGCCCCCTGAATGGACGGAAATCCCGTGATCACCAGAATGGCTACCCACTTGAAGTTTTCCGACACATGCCGCACCAGCGCCAGCCCATTTTCCCCAGGCATTTTCAGGTCTGTGATCAACAGGTCGATGTTGATGGTCTCCAGGAGCTTTATCGCTGACTGAACGTTATTGGCTGTATAGACCTGATAGCCTACAGATTCAAGATTTCTTTTGATTAACTCCACCGTTTCGAAAGAGTCATCAACTACCAACACTTCATGCGGAACCGAGTCTTTTGTTTTCATGATTGGACATGTTTGATTGGCAGCCGGATCTCAAATTTTGAACCTTTGCCCCTGGTACTGGTCACCTGAATACTGCCGTCATGCGAATCTATGATGCCCTGCACCACAGACAATCCCAAACCCGTACCCTGACCTACTGGTTTGGTGGTAAAAAAGGGTTCGAAAATTTTCTTTCGCACAGATGGAGGCATCCCTGTACCCGTATCCTTTACAGCCAGTATCACGGCATTGTCCTTTTGTCGGGTGCTCACAGTCACCTGACCACCCTCCGGCAACGCATGGATGGCATTGGTAATCAGGTTGACGAGCACCTGACTCATCTGCACCGAATCGGCCTGAATCAGTGGAAGATTAGGATCCAGCCGCTCTACAATATTGATACCCTGGCTCTGAAAGCGAACATCAATGAAATACAGTGTGCTCGAAACAATGGTATTGAGGTTGACAGGCACGATTTGCTGGGGCATCTGCCTGGAGAAAATCATGAGCTTTTTAATGATCTCACGTGTGTATAGGGATGCTTTGATAATGCGCTCTATGTCCTCCTCTTGCTGAAAATTGAGTTCCCCACCCTTTTTGAGTAGTTGGGAAAATCCGAGGATCTTTCCAAGCGGTTCGTTGAGCTCATGAGCAATACCCGCCGAAAGTTCCCCCACAAACGCCAACCGCTCTGCATGTTGCAGCTGGGCTTTGAGCTTTTGCTTGTCTTCCTCCACAGAAGCACGCCTGATAAACAGCGAAAGTTCCCGGCCGACGATTCGGATAAGGTTCCTTTCTTCCTGCAGGAAAGGAGAGGCCTTGCTCGCTATATCTCCCGACTCCCGATAGCCAATTTTGATGGTCCCATACTTCCTTTCCCCTACTGTGAGCGGCGTGGAGATGTCCCATTTGCAATCGGAAAAATGAGGGGTGGAGTATTGCTTTTTATGAATCGTCATGCTCACTTCGGCCAGGTCGGGGTATTGCATGGCCTTAGGCAAAATCACCAAAGATTTGGCGATAATGGCTTTCAAATCGTTCTCTTCTTCCCATGCAATTTTGGAAAGTTCATAAAGACAATTCAATTCTTTGACCCGCTCCCTGAGCTGAAATTCCGTGGAGTTCTCTTTCATAGCTTGATCAACAAAGCTACGACTCCTCTCCTGAAACCTTGCGAACATTTTCGTAAAATTTCCACATCAAGTGGGTAATTTTTACCCATAGAGTAATAATTACCCACAACTATAAATCAAAACCCACTCCCAGTCCCTTCAATCGAGCTTTTATTCTGGCACACTTCCTGCATACCCCAGCAGTAATTAAATACTCACTATATGAACAGAAGACTGATAACCATCATTGATTACGAACGGTTACTTGCCCTCAAGGAGCTTGCCCTACTGACCACTGAGACTTCAGAGAATGTGAGAAAGCTCTATACTGAACTGATGCATGCCCACATGCTCAAACCCGGCTACATTTCTGAGAACGCCATCACCATGAACTCAAGAATTCTCTTGCGCGAGTTGCATACCGGCAGGCAGATAGATCTGACCATCACCTACCCCAGAGACTCGAATGCGATGGAACGTAGGGTTTCTGTATTCTCAGAAATCGGAACCGCCCTGCTCGGCAAACTGGTAGGTGATCGGGTTTCATGGAAAATCAAGGGCCGAGAAGCCCACTTCGAAATTCTTGAAGTCCTCTATCAGCCCGAGGCTGTGGGTCATTTTAATCTATAAAAGGTAAAACATGGGTGATCAAAAGGTAAAATCCAATGCGCGCAAAAAGGGCAATCGACATCAAACGACTATGCTCGAGTATTTCAAAATCCTCTTGCGCAAACTCAGTTTCAACTCACGGCTATTTAGAAAAGAATACCGAAAAACCTTCAGATACCTGGAGCCCTCCGATCAGGATCGACTGAGGGAATGGTTAAGAAAAGGACCGGAAAACACCAAAATCCAATAAAATTATGAAGTGGAAAAACATCCTCAACAAACAACAAAGTGCAGGACTGGCTATGGTTTCAGTATTCATCATGGTACTGGTCATCAGCATCATGAACAAAAGGCACGTATTGGACCTGGAATATTCCCTGACCACCATCTACGACGACCGACTGATGGCTGAGAATCACATTTTCAATCTCTCCAAGAAAATTTACCAGAAAAAAATTCTCCTCAACGTAGATGAAGACAGACTCATGATGAGCCGGATTCACATCAATGACTCCATCAATCTCCTCATTGCCGACTATGAAGAGACGAAGCTCACCATGGATGAAGCTTTTCAGCTGAAAAAGCTCAAGAGCAGCCTGGGGAAAGCCGAGCTGTTTGAAAATCAGTTCGTTTACAGCAGCTCCGCCGAACATCGAAACCTACTCAATCCAGAACTCAGGGCACAGTACGAAATCATACTCGAAGATCTGGAAGGATTGGCTATACTTCAACTTCACGAGGGTCAAAAATTGATTGATCAGTCGCACCGGATAGCGGCGTCCAGCAATGTAACCGCACGCCTGGAAGTGGGCCTGCTGATCATTCTCGGACTCATGACGCACATCATCTTTGCGGCCAGACCTCCAGCTCCCAAGTATTCCTATTTTGACAACCTCAACTAACATCTAACCCAACGCATTCAATGAGTTTAAATTTAACTAGGATAAAATTGTCCTACATAGAAAAACATCTATATTTGTCTCCTGCAACGACTATGTTTTCAAAAGCATGTGAATATGGAATCCGGGCCTCGATCTACGTGGCGGTACAGTCCCTTGAGGGAAAGCGGGCAAGCCTCAAGAGCATTGCTGCGGAGATAGAATCTCCTGTAGCATTTACCGCTAAAATATTACAGGACCTGGTTCGTAAGGGACTGATGCAGTCTGTGATGGGGCCTACCGGAGGGTTTGAAATGGACCAGCAAAAGCTGGACAACATAAAACTAAGCCAGATAGTGGACGCCATAGATGGAGACTCCATCTACAAGGGTTGTGGGCTTGGAATGAAGCAATGCGACGAGTCTAAGCCGTGCCCTGTCCATGACAAATTCGCCAAAGTGCGTGCTGACCTGCGAGAAATGCTCGAAAGCACGAACCTCCTCGGACTGGCCACCGAACTGGAAACCGGGAGCACGTTTTTGAAACGCTGAGAAAGAGCAGTCTGCAGTAGTTGACAGATGACCATATCCATGAGACCAATCATACAAATTGAAGACATCAAATTACTAGTAGACTGCTTCTACGGAAAGGTGCAGGAGGATGAGCTGCTTGCTCCCATATTCAATGGGCGCATCGCCGACAAATGGCCAGAGCACATGGAGAAAATGTATCGCTTCTGGCAGACAGTTTTGCTAGGAGAGCATACCTATCTGGGGAGCCCTTTTGCACCTCATGCGCACTTGCCTGTTGATCACACTCATTTCCAACGATGGCTCCTGCTTTTCTATGAGACCGTTGATGGGCTCTTTGAAGGAGAAAAGGCCGAAGAGGCCAAATGGAGAGCTGGTAAAATGGCTGAAATGTTTCAACTGAAAATTACCTATCGACAGCAACATGGCTTAACCTAACCCCGATAATACCATGCCCCTGAAACGTCACAAATCCCTGCAACCTCTCAGCCACGAACATCATCACAGCCTGCTCCTTTGCTGGAAAATAAGAATGGGTTTTCGCAAGCAGATAGAGCTGAAGCGGATCAAGCGCTATACAGACTGGTATTTCCATCAGCACATCAGCCCCCACTTCTCTCTGGAAGAACAGCACCTCTTCCCTATTTTGGGTATGGATCATCCTTCAGTAAAGAAAGCGCTGGCCGAGCATCGCAGACTCAAAAGGTTGTTCACGGATGAGCATGAGTTCAAAAAGAACCTGAGCCGGATAGAAGAAGAACTCGAAAGTCACATCCGATTTGAGGAGCGGGTGCTCTTTCAGGAGATTCAACTACAGATCTCCAAACACCAGCTTGGACTCCCGGCAATCCTTCATCAGGAACTGCCCTATGAAGAAAACACAAGTGACCCTTTTTGGGAATAAAATCAGGCTCGGTCGGCCTGGCGAGATTTCTCCACGCAAAACCCGCTGAATCACTTCATTTTTCTCACTTTTGCCTTCAATTACTGAAGTACAGATTACTCACTCATCATTGGCCAAGTGGAAGTAAAGGGAAAAAAAAGTTATTGAATAAAGCGAGCATACTAGAAGGTGCCAGCTCTACTAATCCGTTCGTATTCAGTCGGATGTTCCTGCTCTGGGCATTTCTAGGACTGGTGGGTGGGCTCATCGCTGGTGTATACTGGATTACCCTGGAGTTTCTCACACATCAACTATCCATCTTTCAGGGTTGGCAGGTCATTCCGCTGATGGCTGGTGCAGGCCTACTTGCAGGACTCATCATCCACTTCATCGGGGATCCGGGAGAAATCCAGCTCATAGTCAATAACATCCGATTCAATAAGGGTAAACTTGACCCTAAAAACAACCCCTCCATGATTCTTTCGTCACTCCTGTGTGTGGCATCTGGAGGAAGTCTGGGGCCTGAGGCTCCCCTCGTACAGGTGACAGGGTCCACGGGATCTTGGCTGGGGAAAATGCTCCGCCTGAAAGGAGAAGAGTTGCGCTCACTCAGCATTGCTGGTATGGCCTCAGGATTCACAGCACTCTTTGGAGCACCACTTGGTGGCAGTCTCTTTTCTCTGGAGATACTCCATCACAAACATGTGGTGGAACACTACCAGGCCATCATCCCCGCCTTTGTGGCCAGCTGTTTCAGCTACGTCATCTTTGCCTTTGTGGTTCACCTGGGCCTCGGCCCCATTTGGGATTTCCCTGCCTATGAAATAGCCGACAAATTCGATTTTGCGTTGGCAGTGTTCTTTGCCTTGTTTGCCACGGCCGTGGGCTGGGGGTTTATTTTTTTAACCAAAGGGTTGAAAGAACTCTTTCAAAAAACAGCCTTCCCTATTTATGTAAAAACACTCATCGGAGGGATCATTCTTGGGACCATTGCATTCTATTTTCCTCTGACCCGATACTTTGGGCATGAGCAAACAAACCACTTGCTGGAGGGCCAGTTTACACTATCGTTTTTAGTACTCCTCCTACTATTTAAGATTCTCGCCATTTCAGTCACAGTGACCTCCGGATGGCGAGGTGGCTTTATCATTCCGCTTTTCTTCACGGGGGCCACTCTTGGCCTGATCATCCACCACTTCATGCCCGGAGTGAGTATTTCCCTGACAGTGATCAGCTGCATGGCGGCCATCAATGTGTGCGTCACCCGTACACCACTGAGCACGACCATCCTTCTGGCCTCACTCACGGGATTTTCCTATTTCATCCCCATTCTGTTTGCCAGTTTGACAGGATATTTTCTGGCACCTAAAACTCCGTTTATCTCCTCTCAAATGGAAGAAAACAAAAATCACAAGAGCGCTTAAAGCACATAACTGGATTCACAGAATCCCCTGTATCACAAAATCGACCACTATCGCATTTGGGCATTCTCAAACACTGAAGCATCCCACGAACTTTGTGTCTCAATTTTTATTAGTTAGGATTCCTTACTATATTAGCACTAGCAATATCGCTACACTCTAAAATCTCTTAAGCAATGAGTAAATCCATCTTTTATCATGCGGGATGTCCCGTTTGTGTCAGCGCAGAACATGACATCCTCAACCTACTTAATCCCAAAGAAGTTGAAGTAATCCATTTGGGTGAAGACAAAGCAAAAATCGGTGATGCCGAAAAAATCGGTGTGAAATCCGTCCCTGCATTGGTGACGCCAAATGGCCATGTTTTACACATCAACTTTGGCGCAAGCATAGCTGATGTAAAAGGCTGATCATTTTTTTGTCTTTAATAGTTAGGAGTCCTATGTTTACATACGACTCCTAACTTCATTCGTATGGCCAATTCCGTTTTTGACACCACCTATCAACTGCAGAATGTAGAAAGCAAGATCATTGTATCATTAGAGCGCATATCAGAAGCTTTCAAAGTTCTCCTATGGGAGGATAGTAAAACCCATGGACTCACTCCGATTCAGGTGCAAATACTGGTTTTTTGTTTGTTTCATTCTCCAGACAAGCGAAAGGGAAAACAACTCGCCTCCGAATTGAACGTCACCAAAGCCACAATCAGCGACGCTGTGAAAGCATTGGAGCAGAAAGGGTTAATCTCAAAAACGACAGAAACAGATGCACGTAGCTACATCATTGACCTTACCACACATGGAAAAGAAGTAGCCGAGAAGGTCTCCTTCTTCGCTAACCCGCTCCATTCACCCATCGAGCGTCTGTCAGAAGAAAAAAAAAGCATCTTACTAAGGAGTTTACTCGACCTTATTTCGAACCTGCAATCTGCTGGCATCATATCTATCAACAGGATGTGTCTTTCATGTAAATACTATGAGCCACGACAAGAGGATCATTATTGTCACCTGCTTCAAAAGAAGCTCTCGGATCAAGAACTTCGTATCGACTGCTCTGAACATGTATCTATTCATTAAACCCAGCAAATAACTCGCGTCGGATTTTCGATAACCTTTGTGAAAGCACTTCAGTAGTTCAAACCAATTGCAGAATACTTTTTGATCCAATATTGTCTTTCACGACTTCCCTATTGAAAGAAGAAGCAACAGGATACGCAGGCAATGTTTATTGCCCTTCTGTAAAAAACTTCAGCTGGTTTTTGTAATACATCAGGTCTTCCAGTTCAATTTCCGCTGCTTGCAGTGCTTTTTCGCTGTATTTCACAGCTTCCTTTTTCTCACCTAATTTGAAAAGAAGGGATGCATAGCTATCGTAATAGGTGGCGCTCGGGTAACGATCCACCACACCTCGCATCCAGTTTTTGGCCTGGCTGAGGTGTGCCTCATCATCCACAAACAGATAAAATTTCCAGGCAAACTCGTTCAGCTGATCAGGATCCTCCACTTGCTGCTCCTGTACTACTTTTACTGCATTCTCAGCATACACCGGCCAGTTGGCTTTGAGGTCAGCCGCCTTCAGGTTCACCAGCGATTGCAACTCACCTTTCTTATCAAAATCCACTTCGGACATCAGCTGCCGTAGTGCCTGCGTGGCAAACAATGTGAGGTCCTCACCCTCATAGATGGCGATAAGCTGATCTAGCATGACGTCATGGATCTTCTGATCTACGGTATCTTTTCCATACTTAAGCCCATACATGTCGTGATAGGCCATCAGGTACTGAAAAGGCTCGCTGTACGGATCCGACACATTCAGGTTGATCATGGCCCAGGCGCTCTCCTCCATCCATTTGGAATGGGGCAACTCTGAAAAAAAAGTCTCCACCAGCTTCGTCCGATCCATACAGGCGTCAGCCAGCATGAGCGAGTAGTCCACCAAAAAATCTAACGAACGCTCTCCATCCTCAAAATGCTGCTCCATTTCGGAAAGGCTGCCCGCCCCGAGCGCGGCCTTACCCAGGGTCATCAATTCATCAGTCTCTACAGCCCCGCATCCACGATGCACGACCTCTCCATTGCCGTCCAGAAACAACAACACCGGAAACGAGCTCACTTCATACTCCTCGGCTAGCACAGCACCCGCTATATCCTCCATATCCATGCGGATATTGATGAAGTTGGAATTGAAAAAAGCACCAACCTCCCTATCCGTAAAAGTGTACTTCTCGAGAATCGCACAGGGCTGACTCCAGTCCGCATACCCCTCCAGGAAAATCAGTTTCCCGGACTTTTTGGATTGATCCAGTGCCTCAGTCCATGACAGGTCACTGAATTTCACCCCGTCCTGCGCCGCAGCGCAAAGGGTAATTAAAAGGACAAATGCAGAGAAAAAAAATGATTTACTCATAAGAAAGTATGTAATTTGAACCTAAAAATAAGTGAAATAAAGATAGCTCTCACACGCAATGTACATGAACGTAAAATATCTGATCTGCGCGCTTTTCCTAGGCTATGGGCTCACCACCCTGGCCCAATCTACCCACGAAGCTGAGATCCGCCAGTGGCAAAAAGAGCTCAATGAAGAGTTTTCTGATCCTGACAGCTCTCCATTGACAGCCAAAGAAATCAAGAAATTCAAAGGGCTGGAGTTTTACCCCATCAATGAGGCCTACCGCGTAGAAGCCACACTGGAAATCCTGCAAAATCAGCAGCCCTTTACCATCCCTACCAGCTCGCAGCAGCAAAAGGTATTTGTGAAGTACGCCATTGCGCGCTTTGAGCTCATGGGCCAGGCATTTGAGTTTCCGCTCTACCAGAGCCTGCAACTGCAGCAGTCTGAAGAATACAAAGACTATCTGTTTGCACCCTTCACGGATGAGACCAATGGATTTGAGACCTACGGCGGAGGCCGGTACATGGACCTGAGAATTCCTGAGGGCAATACGCTAGTGATCGATTTTAACAAAGCCTATAATCCGAGCTGTGCCTACAGCCCCAACTACAACTGCCCGATACCCCCACGCGAAAATGACCTGACGCTGGAAGTCAAAGCTGGTGTAAAGGCCTGGGAAGACCACTAAACATTGGTGTACTCCGGCTTACTCCAGTGCAGAGTTCGTATCATTGCAGCTGGATTTATAGGTATAAAAGGGGCAATTGATGAAAATACACATAAAAACACTTTTTGGGCTGGAGGAGATACTGGCGGAAGAAGTCAGGAAAATAGGCGGGCAAAATGTGGAAGTACAGAAACGATCCGTCTCCTGCGAGGGTGACATGCACTTTCTCTACAGCGCCAACCTGAACCTGCGTACCGCTCTGAAGGTACTGGTACCCGTGTACAACTTCACAGCCCGCACAGAGCAGCAGCTCTACGACCAGGTGATGCGGCATGACTGGTCTAAGTACCTGAATATCAACCAGACTTTTGCCATTGACAACACGGTGTTTTCAGAGTTCTTCAGGCACTCTCAGTATGCCGCACTGAAGACCAAAGATGCCATAGTAGATCAGTTCAGAAACCGCACAGGTAAGCGGCCTTCCGTGGACATCAAAACCCCGGACATTCAGTTTGACCTGTATGGTTTCAAAGATCAGTTTACCATCTCACTTGATAGCTCTGGGGACACCCTGAACCGGCGTGGCTACCGTGAGCCGGGACATGAGGCTCCCCTCAATGAGGTGCTGGGCGCTGGCCTCCTCCACCTGGCAGGGTGGAATAAGTCTATACCGCTGATCGACCCCATGTGTGGTACGGGCACCATCCTGATAGAAGCAGCTATGATGGGCCAAAACATTCCGCCACAGATCAACCGACATGATTTCGGGTTTAAAAACTGGAGCAACTTCCACCCTACGGTATGGAACCAGGTGGTATCAGAAGCGAAAGCCGGCATCCGTAAGGCGCAACTGAACATCACGGGGGGAGACATAGATGGTGATGCGGTACTGATGGTGAACAAATCGCTGCGAAAGTTTAAGCTCAGCGACTCGGTGACGGTCACCCGACAGGATGTACGGGATCACCGACCCAAAACACCCGATGGCATGATCATCAGCAACCCACCCTATGGGGAGCGGATAGGCCGAGAAAACACCAACGACTTTTACAAAAGTATAGGCGATGTACTCAAAAACAATTTTACGGGATTTGATGCGTGGCTGATGAGCTCCAACATGGAGGCATTCAAGCACATCAAACTGAGGGCATCCAAGAAGATTGTGCTCTTCAATGGTCCACTGGAGTGTAAGTTTCAGAAGTACGAGATGTACAGGGGAAGTAAGGAGGAGCCTAAGTAATAGAACAATATTAGCTCTGACAAGGCATTGAAGACAGATGGTCGCAGTAACAATCTGAGTTACCCATGGACCATCTATACTTTCCTTAAGGGAGGCTTAGAATGATTTAAAAAACCATATTGGATCTCCAACTAATCAGCTATCTACTCTTCATTTTCTTTGCTTGCCCAAAGAAAACGAAGCAAAAGAAAAGGCACCAACACAAAAAATCCCTTGAACTCATCCTCGATTCTGCTCACTTACTTTAATTTATTCAAGTTCAAGAGGATTCACACTTGCCTTGGATGGCCACCCCTCCTTTACGCCCTTCCGCAAGCCGCATAGACAAAGAATACCAGCAAAGCCCATTGTAGAAAAAAAGTGGAATTACCCACACAGATATTGCTTGATCCCAGTTCGAGGCTAAGTAATCTTACCACCTCCAAACACTACTGCCAGAAATGGGTTGTTGAAAGGGTAAACCAACAAACAATCTATGCAAGCCGACTCACTCGCCCAAGCCACCAAAAAGATGGCGCAGGAAATCAAATCTGAAATGAAAGCTCCGGTGGAGCACATCACCGAGAAGGTGGATAGCTGGATGGATGGCTTTCTGTCCATGCTCCCGAACATGGCTGTGGCGCTGGTGCTCTTCATCATCTTTTTGATCTGTGCCAAAGCCTTTCAAAAGGTGTTTTTGAAGCTCTTCAGGAAGTCTTCTGAAAACCAGGCACTGGAAAACCTCTTTGGTACCATCGTCTACTACATTGTGCTGGGTACAGGTATTTTCATCATTCTGGGCGTACTCCAGCTGGACAAGGCCGTCACTTCACTGCTGGCCGGTGTGGGGGTGGTGGGGCTGGCCCTCGGGTTTGCCTTTCAGGACATTGCCGCGAACTTTGTATCCGGTATCATCCTCGCCTTCAGGACACCCTTCCGCATAGGGGATATCGTGAAAATAGGTGATTATATGGGTGCCATCAGTCGGACGAACCTGCGGGTATCTGTGATCAGGACCTTTCAGGGTCAGGAAGTTTACATCCCCAACAAGGATGTGCTGCAGAGTCCTATTGAGAACTTCACCATACTGGGTGAGCGCCGGATAGACCTGGCAGTGGGCGTATCCTATGGGGATGACCTGGAAAAGGTAGAACAACTGGTAAGAGAGACCATCAGCAACCTGGAAGGTGTGGTACGAAAGGAGGACCTCATCTTTACATATACGGCCTTCGGGGATAGCTCCGTCAATTTTGAGGTGAAGTTTTGGATACTGTATCCGGATCAGCCGGGATATCTCACCATGCTAAGCAAGGCGATCAAAGCCATTAAGGGCGCGTTTGATCAGAATGACATCACGATACCATTCCCTATTCGTACGCTGGACTTTGGGATCAAAGGTGGAGAGAAGCTCTCCGCGATGCAGCTGAATACGGGCAATGCGCCGAGCTAGCCATTGGCTATGGAATGAATCGGCTGGCTGACTAGACGGGATGGTGGGCAGTGCCCGGGCATGTGCGGACAGCCCGACTATCAGTAGTGCTGGCCATAGGGGTTCTCTCCTAAAAATCCTTGTAATGGAATCATTTGAGGGGAGTAATATGTTACTATCTTTGCCGACCATTCAGTTAGAGAATGGGGTTACACTTGGGGTCGACCGGAATCGACAGGGAGTGTAAATGATATGCTTGCATGCAGGCGCATGGGATGAGCGCCTTGATCAATAGTTCCAAAACACATTTGGCGAATCTAATTACGCCATGGCAGCTTAATCATTACTTAAATGTGATGATTTACCAGGGTTGAGGCCAAAGCCTCCCCCTGCCACATCCCTCCAAGTCTCTGTCCTTTAGGCTGGAATAAGGGGTGTCGAACTTTAGGACTAGTGTGGGTGAGGCTACTAAGCCCATGCGAAACTCCAGTGGCTGGTAGGTTCGGTAGGTTGTTATTCACCGGCTGGCCTGCGAGATCAAACGAATAACTAAGCATGTAGAGGGTCTATTGTTTCCTTTGCTGGACGAGGGTTCGAATCCCTCCGACTCCACTCAAAAAGCTCACCGAAACGGTGGGCTTTTTGTGTTTTAAGGAAAGGCAATACCCCATCCTCCCTCCACAACCTTGTCCTATCCATGAATTCAAAAAAGACGGCCATCTTCTTTTAGTCCTGTTTCAAATTCTTTTAAAATAGCCATGGCTAACTCTAGGTCAATATCTTTTGATAACGCCCACTGACGTGCAATTCCTGACGAATCGGCATTCGATAACTGTTCTTCCATGAGGCTCAAGATTCTATTTGAAAGTGTTTCTGATTTAAGCAGGTACTCCCGTGCCTTACGCCCCAACACTCTAGCTGAGATTTTCAGCTGGCCCGCTGTTTCGTCCAATTGATCAAGTAAATCAAAATGAGATTCTACAATGTCATCCCAATCATGCTCATAGGATAATTCTATAATTTTCAGGATATCCGTTAGGTCATTATCCCTTTCTTCAGGACGATCACTCCAAGCTACCAACTTTAAAATGATCATCCCTGCCAGTGGTGGTATTTTGGCTACTTTGTCCTCTATGAGGATTTCGATGGCATCTTCCAACACCTCTCTTAATCCCAACACATGTAAATCAGAATATCTTTTGTTAAATGATTCGGTATCGTTTTCCTCGATCTTACCAAATGGTAGAAGGTCAATTGCTACGTCATATTTCTCGTGATACAAAGTCCATGGTGCCTCCACGCTGTTAAATCCATATTCCTTGAGATCAGACACAATATGATCATACTCAGCCATCGAAGATAGCATTAGAGCAAAATCAATATCTCTGGTGCCACGAGGAGGCTTCTTACCTTCATTAAGGAATTCTAAGGCAATGGCTGTCGCCCCAATAAGATAGTAGGGTATGCCTTCTTTCACCAATACTTTATCGATGATATCGAACACCTCCTTAAAATAGGGTAGTGCTAACTCTTTATATGTTTGGCCTGATGTGCTCATTCCATATCATTTCAGCAGTTTCTCTGCATCGCTTATTATTTTTCAACTTTAGATCCGCATATACTAGTAATGGAGGTGCTGTTTGATGTTGCTTCTCTTGATTCATGCCCCAAAACATTTCAAATAGCTCCAATTCACCTTTCTGATCAGGTCTTAATTTGTAAGTCTTAATGAAATCTGTTCGGTTTTTTTTTGTGAAAAGAATGTATTGTTCTGGACGCAAATAGTTAGTCAGAATATCTCCTGCCGGCTCACCTCCCCATGCTTCTTCAAACTCATTTAATTCCAATTCCTGCCAATGAGTTGGCAGATGAAATCTTCCAATCAAAAGCTGAGGTTTTAAGGTGATTTCATATTCAGTGATCCATCTATCAATTAATTCTTCCTTCCTCTCCCATATATACGTTTTTCGATCTCTTTGAAGAAGATACCCTGTATCCTTCAGCCCGTTCATGACAAGTGGAATATTGCCTAAAGCAACCCCTGTTTCTTCGGCTATCAATCTTTGAGGGTGATTTACATTGTCCTTATGGAGTAATAAATAGAATAAAACCTTTAATCCTGTTTTGGTAAAAGCTCTATTACCGGTTTCCTTTTTTGTTTCTTCCCTTCTATTTGTATCTATCCAAAGCCAGAATGAATCCTTCTTAATAAAAACATTTCCATTGGTTTCCAGATAGGGGATGTTTAGTTCACGAAGCTCGGTTTTAACCTTTGGGAAAATCCTTTCTGCGATTAAAAGCACATTATTGAATTGCTTTTGATATTTGAGCAGCTGATTAACCTGATGAGGTCGCACTTCCGTTTTTACTTCGACATAATAATGGAAATTCTCATCATTTATCACAAAGTCAACTTCACCATCTATATCATTCCTGTCAGTCCACTTTCCAGTGATCCCCGTTTCTTTTTCGAGGTTTTCAAGTGCAATATTTACTATTTCCCTTTGCATTATGTTCACAAATATAATCTGTTCACGATACGTGAACAAGAAAAAAACGTGAACAAACTTTATCAATTCCTCTTATCGGCAGCTGATGTGAGAAGGAAACAATATTCAGCATCTCTCTCAGTCTACTCCTTATCCTACTTCCATACATTCTCTCAATCCCATTACTATCAGGTTTGTCGTAATATGACTTAGCATTTTATGATTGATCAAATAATCATAGCGTGAGGAGTATCTCAGCCATAACATTGCAGTCATTTCCGAAGTACTTCAAACTACTACACATTATAAAAACTTAACTAATTGATATTCAATAGATCAGCTTAAAGGTTCGAATCCCTCCGACTCCACTCAAAAAAGCTCACCGAAACGGTGGGCTTTTTGTGTTTTAAGGAAAGGCAATACCCCATCCTCCCTCCACAACCTTGTCCTATCCACGAATCCAAAAAAGACGCCCATGTTTCCCAAAAAGACCGCCATCTTTTCTCAAAAGATGGTTATGTTTTTCAAAAACATGGCCATGAAATAAAAAAAGGTGGTTATGATTTACCTAATCGATGGTTATGGCCTCACAGAACTCAATGATCAGCGCTCAGGTCAACTCGGAGGTCTTTGCTAATGATGTTTTTAGCCCCCGCTCACAAAAAACCTCCACACATTTCGTGTGAAGGTTTTTTGGCACCGATCAGATGCGTTCATTGAGAGATTCGCTTTCTGGTTAGCTCACCTTCTCCGCCGTGTAACCTGCCTTTTCTACCACAGCGATCACCTCCGCTTCAGAAGCACCGGCTATCTCTACGGTCAGGATTTTGTTCGGATTCAAGATATCTACCTCCCAGTTAGCTATGCCTTCGGCAGCATCCAAATGAGGAGTCACATTCGCAAGGCAGCCACTGCACTTGATCGTGGTTTTGAATTTTAATGTACTCATCGTTCTTTTATTTTGATTTTTTTAAACTTGATTCAAAGTTCGCGCTATCGGCGCGCGCTTATTTTTACACTTTCACTTCGTTGAATTTAAATCTTCGATGCTTTCAGTCTAAGGCTATTGGCCACTACGGACACCGAGCTAAAGGCCATGGCGGCCCCGGCAATCATGGGATCCAACAAGAAACCATTGAATGGATACAAGACCCCAGCCGCAACCGGAATACCTATCAGGTTGTAGATAAACGCCCAGAAAAGGTTCTGGCGAATACCCATGACGGTCTTGCTGGAGAGGTTGAGTGCTTTGGGAATGGACATCAGATCGGAAGTGATCAGGGTCATTTTGGCCACATCCATGGCAATGTCGGAGCCTTTGCCCATGGCAACACTGACATCCGCCTGCGCAAGGGCATGGGAGTCGTTGATACCATCACCGACCATGGCCACCACTTTGCCCCGGGCCTGAAGTGCTTTCACGAAATCTGCTTTATCCGAAGGCATCACTTCCGCTTTGAAATGCTGCAGCCCAACCTGCTCTGCCACGGCTGCAGCGGTTTGATGATTATCGCCAGTAAGCATATAGACCTCCACACCCCGATCCTGCAGTGTCTGGATAGCTTGTCTGGAGCTGGCCTTCACCTGGTCTGCAATGGCCAGTACTGCCAGCACCTGCTCTTCATTGGCGAAATAAATGACCGTTTTGGCGTCTTGTTGTAGTCGGCCCGCCGCCTGACTGAGCGGAAGGCTGATGCTGATGTTATGTTCATCTATCAGTTTTCGGTTTCCTACAAGGTACAAGACCTCTCCGGACACCGCGCTGGCACCCCGGCCCGTGATGCTTTCAAAGGCCTTTACCTCCGCTGGCTGAATGTTATCGGCCTTCAGCTTATTTACCACGGCTTCCGCCAGTGGATGCTCAGAGACAGCCTCCAGACCTAGCAAAATCTGCATGGATCGATCCACGTTGTTTTCGTCGGTTCCCCAGATCATGTCGGTCACCACTGGCCTGCCTTCTGTGATGGTCCCTGTCTTGTCCAGGATCACGGCGTTTACTTTGTGAGCGAGTTCCAGGCTTTCGGCATCCTTGATGAGGATGTTATGCTCTGCACCCTTGCCCACACCTACCATGATGGCCGTGGGAGTGGCCAGGCCAAGCGCGCAAGGACAGGCAATGACCAACACCGCCACAGACGTCAGCAGGGCGTGTGTAAAAGCATCATCTCCACCCACAATCATCCAGGTAATGAAGGTGATGATGGAAATACCCATCACAATGGGTACAAAAATGCCTGCGATTTTATCAACCAGCTTCTGCACAGGAGCTTTGCTGCCCTGGGCTTCCTGTACCATCTTGATGATTTGCGAGAGCAGGGTCTCACCGCCTACTTTCTCAGCTCTGAACTGAAATGAACTTTTTTGGTTGATGGTGCCGGCAAACACCTTGTCGCCCTTCGCCTTGGAAACGGCTATGGGTTCACCTGTGATCATACTCTCATCCACAAAAGATTCACCCCCAATCACTTCGCCATCCACCGGGATTTTCTCGCCTGGCCTGACTATGATGGTATAGCCCACCTGAACTGATGAAATGGGGATCTCTACTTCCTCTCCATCAATCAAAGCCTTCAGGGTTTTCGGCTGCAGTCCCATGAGCTTTTTGATGGCGGATGAAGTATTGGATTTTGCTTTTTCCTCAAGGAGCTTACCCAACGAAATAAAAGTGATGATCACCACCGCTGCTTCATAGTACACATGCGGATGGATGCCCCTACTGTGCCAAAACTCTGGAAACAGGGTGTTGAACAAGCTGTAAATAAAGGCTATTCCTGTACTCAGAGCCACCAAAGTATCCATGTTGGCTTTTCCATGTCTGGCTTGCTTAAATGCATTGATGAAGAAGGTTCTCCCAAACCAAAAAAGGATGGGTATGGTGAGCGCCAGTGAGATCCACCTTCCCTCGGTCCATTCCATAAAGAACATCCCAATGATGAACACAGGAAGTGTGAGCAGGGCAGACCAGATGGTTCGTTTTTTCACGTCCTGATAATGCTTTTGCTGAAGCTCCTGCTGCTTTGCTGAAGGATCGTCCTCCCCCACAATGAGGTCATAACCGATGGATTGGACCGCCTGACGCAGGGTTTCCTGAGTGATTGAATCTTCATACTCCACCAAAACCGAATTAGTAGCGAAGTTGACACTCGCTTTTTTCACACCCGGAGTGTGACTGATCATGGACTCCACACTGGAGGCACATGCTGCACAGGTCATCCCGGTCACCGGAAAGCTTTCCTTGATGACCTGATGAGATGTCGCGGATGATTTTTCTATTACCGTTCCCATTTTATATTGTTTTTACGCTACAAAATTATTCAGCCGGGGTGGTGCGATTGTTATACAATTCCGGCTATGGGTTACACCTTTTCATTGGAGTGATCCGGCACTATCAGGCCCTTACTCCTCTGAATCTGCTTGAAATGAGAAGGATTGAGGCCGGTCACCTTTTTGAATTGGGCAGAAAGGTGATGAGCACTGCTGTATCCTCTTTCGTAAGCGATCTGCGAGAGGGACTTGCCGGTGTACACCAGGGATTCCTTGACTACCTCTATCCGCTTTTCGATGTGATACTTTTCAATGGACTTCCCTTCCATTTGTGAGAACAGCTCACTGAGTGTGTCGTAGTTCTGCATGAAATGCCTGGACAGACTTTCGGAGAGGGTAACACCATGCTCACGGCCACTTCCTGCTGCTATCCACTGGTGAATAAATTCGCGGATTTCAATAAATTTCATCTCCTTTTTATCAGAAACCAGCTCGAAACCCAGCCCTGAGAGGATGGATCGAACTGTTGTTTTCTGCGGATCGTCTATAGGCTTGCAGAAGGTGACCTTCCCCAGGGAAATATCCCTGATAAACATTCCTGCCTGTTGCAGGCTTTCCCGGATGGTGTAAATGCAGCGACTGCAAACCATCCCTTTGATATTGACCTGAGAGCTTTCCATCGTTCCAATTTTTAATCAAAATTGGGGACGATCGGGATTGGATGCATTACACAATCACCCGGAAGACTTACATGATTATATGATCTGATCCAGCGGCTTCCTGGATTGGGTATGCTGAACACTTTTCTTAAACTCGGTGGGTGACAATCCAATGATTTTTTTGAATTGATTGGACAGGTGAGCCACACTGCTGAAGCCCATCTTGTAAGCAATTTCCTTCACAGACAGCTCGTCGTAAAACAGAAACTCCTTCACTTTTTCCATCTTTTGGCGAATGATGTACTGCTCCAGCGTGATCCCCGCCATGCCTGAAAACAGGCTACTGAGGTAGTTGTAGTCGTAATGGAGCTGGTCCGACAGGTACACCGACCACTGAATGTGGGTATCGTAGGGATCACGATGATGAATGGTGTCGATTACCAGGGTCTTGATTTTCTCCAGCAACTGTACTTTACGATCGTCGATTCGCTCAAAACCATTTTTGGCCAGCAGGTCATCCAATTGCTTCAACTCATCTCCGGACAGCTCTTCTTTGAGTTTCACCTCCCCCAAATCAACAGATAAAGGCTCTACCCCGATTTGTTCAAAAGCCTGCCTGACCACCATGACGCAGCGGGGGCAAACCATGTTTTTGATATGTAGCTGAGTGATTTCCAAGGTCATTCCAAATTGCATAGTTAAGGTAAGAAAATAGATGGAGGAATGCTATTACTGCTAACTTCATCGAAGCAACTAAAACCTTCCATCATTTTCACAAATCTATGGATTAAAGCAGTTGAGTGATGAAGTGATTTACCAGTCCGAATAATGAGCTGATCACTATCCAGGTGATCATGTTCAGTTTAAATCGGTACATCGCCACAAATGAAACCACCACCCATCCTAAAATCGGGTAGTCAATTCCTCCTAAAGTCATTTCTTCGGGAAACACTATGGCCTTACCCAGATAGATGGTCAGGTTAAGAATCACTCCTACCACTGCTGCTGTCACCAGTGTCAAGGCTTGTTTGATCTTCTCATTTTCGCGTGTTTTTTCAATAATGGGCGCCCCAGCAAAGACGAAAAGGAAACATGGAACAAATGTGTAAAAAGTCGTGGCAACCAGCCCTAATGCCCCCATCAACACAGAGCCGCCATAGTGGTTGTATCCTGCCATAAAACCAACAAACACCAACACCATAACCAACGGGCCCGGCGTGGTTTCACCAAGTGCCAGGCCATCAATCATTTGGAGTTCGGTCAGCCAATTGAGTTGCTCCACACTTACCTGTGCTACATAGGGCAATACTGCATAAGCTCCACCAAATGTGACGAATGCGGCCTGTGTGAAAAAGAGTGAAAGCTGCTTCCAGAAGGAAAAATCACTACTGAACAGATAAAATAGTCCGATGGGAATCACCCAAAGCAAAGCCGCTGTGAACACCTGCCTAACCAACCTTCCAACTTTAAAACCGGCATCAGGCAAGAAATAATTGCGATTGATAAAGTACTGCTCCTCATCCTTTGCCAGTTGCTCTTGTGCAGAAGTGGTCTGCTTAAACAGCGATGGAAGCATTCTGCGTACCACAAAAGACAACAGCAAAGCTCCAATGATGATATATGGAAAGGGGGTATTAAAAAAGAACATTAGCACAAAGGCCATTCCTGCCAGTAGAAAGTGAAAGGTGGTATGTAATGACTTAGTTCCGATTTTAATCAGCGCCAGAATGACAATGGCCATTACTGCCGGCTTCAACCCACTAAACATGGCATATACCCAGGGGATATTGCCATAAGTAGCATATAAAGCCGATAGTCCACATAAGATGAACATGGAAGGAAGCACAAAAAACACACCCGCTACGAGCCCCCCTTTAGTACCGTGCAGCAGCCAACCTGTGTAGGTAGCAAGCTGCTGAGCTTCAGGCCCAGGCAATATCATGGTATAATTTAGCGCATGGAGAAAACGGCTTTCAGAAATCCATTTCTTCTTTTCAACCAGAAATTCGTGCATGATGGCAATCTGACCTGCCGGGCCACCAAAGCTGATAAATCCAAGCTTCAACCAGAACCAGCATGCTTCTTTAAACGACGGTTTTTTTAGATGATCCATTGATAATTGATTATGGCTATTTACTCTCTATAACCACGTCCTTATTGTTTTATCTGGCCAATGTTAATAAACAGTGTTGAATCGGGGGTTAGATAATGAGCATTTCACAATGGAAAAAAGAAAATGGACTGGCACCGGACGAAGAAGTAACTACTGAGTCATTAACTGCCGGTTTTCAGGGTGCGTTCCGCACGGCTGCCGTCATCGGTGCTCTATCCCTCAAACAACTCCTTTCTGGGCTCATACTGATTTCCAAATATCCATTCTCAAAGTCAATTAAATCAAACTCAACTTGAATAATGATCCACTCACCGATTATTCCCCAATCTCGGTACACCACTCTATTTATTTGCAATATGTTAAATCTCGTAAGTCCTCAGAAATGTTACTGGGACTAAGTGAAACACTTAATCTTCAGAATGGGTATTTCCCTGTGTTCTCAAGCAATCCGAACCTCTAAATTTACTTATCACCCAAAAATTCATTCGCCAATGAATAGATTCAACAAAACGGCTGCCATCAGGGTGATAGACATCCTGATCGGCACTATGATTATTCTCACCATTGTGATCACCTTCCTGGAGAAAGGTCCTTCCTGACATATGTTGACGTCCGGCTACTCTAAAGCGCCAAAGAACATTAATCAGCATCTCAATAAAATAAATATTCCAATTGACCATAAGTCACCTTCATTTTCTTTAATTTATTACAAAAAACGCATTTACTAAATCATGTTTCCCAAACCGCACACCCAACATCCATTTTGAACCGCTCTTGTTTTAATCTTTAAATTCTGCATAATCGGAATTGAAACGCCTCGCTAAACATAACCTCATTAATTATCTCCAGGGAATCTTTGATCACTCCCTCCATGGTATCGCCATGGTGGATGATTCTGGCGTACCATTTCTTGTCAATGCCAGGCTTTGTCAAATTATAGGTTATTCAGAAACCGAGCTTACCTCTATGAGCTTTGGCCAATTCACTCATCCTGAGGACGTGGACAGAGACCTTAAACTTTTTGAACAACTCATAAAAAATGAAATAGATCATTACTCAATTGAGAAAAGGTACATCTCCAAAGCAGGCCATGTGACACCTGTGAAAATACACGTGACACCTGTGAAAAGTACCAAAGAAGACCCATGGCATGCCATTGCACTGATAGAAGATATTTCTCGACAAAAAAAAGCAACCCAGAAAATAAAGGCTGCGGATCAGCGGGCAAAAGACCTGAACAACCTCATGGAGGAAACCTGGGAAATCGCCAAAATTGGCTCCTGGGAGGCGAATCTGGAGACCAAAGAAGTTATTTGGAGTAAGCCCATCTATAAAATCCATGGTGTACCCCTCGGAGAGGCTATAGATATGGATAAGGCATTTGGTTTTTTTCACCCGGACTATAGAGCCGTTGCCCAGGAAATCATCGCCAAATGTATAGAAGCAAAAGAAGCCTGGAATATTGATCTCAAAATAATCGCCAGGGACGGTGCTGAAAAATGGGTAAAAACGATTGGCCAACCTGTTTTCCACAATGATATAATGCTAGGGCTAAGAGGGATCCTCCAGGACATCACGGAGGTGAAAGAAGCCAACATTAAGTTGGCGCTTTATAATTCAACACTCGAAGAAACAGTCAGCGAACGTACCAGACAACTTGAGAATGTCAATAAAGAGCTGGAGGCCTTTGCCTACTCCGTATCACACGATCTGAGGGCGCCACTCAGAGCCATCGACGGGTTCTCCAATGCCCTGACTGAGGACTACCTGGATATTCTTCCAGATACAGCCCAACGCTACCTGACCCGAATTTCTGACAACAGTACCCGAATGGGTAAACTCATTGATTCGCTGCTCAGCTTCAGCAGGCTCTCCCGATCCCAGACATCATTTCAAAGTTTCGGACTGGAGGAAAGAATCGATTCAATTATCCACAGCATTGACCCACCCATACATTGTAAAATCACAAAGGAAAATCTGGGTGATGTCTATGGAGACCGCATGCTCCTTGACCATGTTTTTCAAAACCTACTTTCTAATGCCATCAAATATTCATCCCGGGAAAGTGCCCCCAAAGTTCACATTAAGCAGATCTCTCATCAAGATTCGGATGAAATCATCATTTCCGATAATGGAGTAGGATTTGATATGGCATACTACGACCAACTATTTAGTATTTTTCAAAGACTCCATACCGAAACGGAATTTGAAGGATCAGGGGTAGGTCTCGCACTGTGCCAAAAAATCATATTGAAACACCATGGTAAGATATGGGCTGAAAGTAAAGTCGGAGAAGGCAGCACTTTTTGTGTGTCGCTACCCAAGAAAAGTATTGATAATCAATTATATTAGATAAAGCCATTGCCATGGATATAAGAGAAAATCAATACGATACAGTGGTTCTGGTAGAAGATAACCCTGACGATGCAGAGCTGACCATGAGGTCTCTCAACTCATTGCAACTCGGTAATCAGATCATTTGGTTGAAAGATGGAACAGAAGCCATTAACTATCTTTTTGACCAACAGCCAGGCCAATCACGTAGAGTATCTAACCGACCTAAACTCATCCTACTGGATCTCAAGCTCCCAAAAGTAAATGGTATTGAGGTTTTGAAAAGAATAAAGTCAGATGATCAGATGAAAACTGTGCCCGTGGTGGTAATGACTTCATCTAATGAATCTGTGGACCTAAAGACTTGCTATGAGCTCGGTGTGAACAGCTTCGTCACCAAGCCCATCAATTATCAGGAATTTATAGAAGCCACCAAAAATATTGGCTTATACTGGCTACTGGTCAATCAGGTACCTAATTAAGCGTTATTACTTCTTAAGTAAATCTGTTATGAAGATCCTTTATTTAGAAGACAACACCAGTGACTATGAGCTACTGGACCTGTCTCTACAGAAAAGTAATCTGGAGTTTACCCTGGACCGTGCTGAAAACAAGGCACAATACCAGAAAGCTCTGGAAACCCATTATGATATTATCATTTCGGATTATAACCTGCAGGGTTTCACAGGTACTGATGCGCTCAAAATGCTTCGAGAAAAAGACCAATCCATTCCATTCGTGGTGATTTCGGGCACTGTTGGGGAAGAGCAGGCCGTCTCTCTGCTTCACTACGGCGCCAGCGATTTTTTACTGAAGAAGAATGTAAAAAAACTACCCATCATTATCGAAAGAGTACTCAGAAATAAGATGATTGATGACGAGCGCCGAAACTTCCAAAAGGAGCTTATTAATAAAAACCTCATCCTTGATTCACTTTTTAATAGTTTCGAGGACATGGTATTCCTGAAAGATACCAATGGCACTTACCTGAAAGTCAACACCGCTTTTTCACGATTTTTCGGATTTACCGAAAAAGCTATCCTGGGAATGACGGATGGAAACCTATTCGACAAAAACATTGCTGAAAAGGCACAGGAAACTGACGAGCACGTCCGGAACAACAAACTCTCTATCACCTACGAGATATTATTTACGGGCACAGATGGTGTCAGCAGAATACTGGAAGTGGTGAAATACCCGGTACTGGATGGCAATGAGGTCACCGGAGTGGTAGGCTCCTCCAGAGACATTACCGAACGAAAAATGCTGGAAGAGAAAAATGCCAAAAGCCAGTACATCCTCAACCAGGCCGAGCAGCTCACCTATTCAGGAAGCTTTCAGTACGATTCGGAAGTGGATATACTTAGCTGCTCCCCTCATTTTGTGAAGATGATGGGTATACCTGGAAATATCAACAAAATCTCCCTTATGAAATTTTTGGGTCTGGTTTATAAAGATGATCACAAGATTTTCAATGACGAAATAGACAAAGTGCTGGATAAAAAAGTCACTGTCACCATTGACCACAGATACATCCCTAACGGCTCCAAACAGATAAGATATGGCCGTACCACCATTAGTCCAGACTACAGTACCGGCAATGCCAGCATCTTCTATGGCACCATTGTGGATACTACCTCCGACTATGAAAATGACATGGCGCTGCTCAACATTCAGGAGCTGGAAAGAAGCAACATTGCCAATGAGCTCCATGACAATCTTGGTCAGAAAATGAGCGCCTCAGCACTTTTTCTGGATGGACTGGTGTCTAAATACCCTGATGACACTGAGCTCACCAAAGTAGCCAATATGATCAATACCTCCCTCACGCAAATCAGATCCCTCTCCAATACGCTTTCACTGAGCAGCATCAAGGAGATGGGATTGGAGGATTCACTGAGACAACTTCAGGATCAAATTCCACTCTCTATAGAGTTTGAACTTCATTACTCAGTGGACGAGAGTTCTGTCTCTGAGTTCATCAGTACCCAGACATTTCGAATCATCCAGGAAGCCATCAATAACATTCAAAAACACAGTGAGGCCAAAAGAATAGAAATAGACATTGCGCAGGCCCAAAGTGTGATTACGCTCAAGATCAGAGACAATGGCAAGGGCTTTGACATCAATGCCGGAGTGAGGGGAAATGGCCTTCGAAACATGGAGCAAAGAGTAAAAAAATGCAATGGACTGATCCATATAGATTCAAAAATCAATGAAGGAACCTTTATTGACATTAAACTCCCAATTAAATAACGCCGAAAATGAAAACTACCATACTTCTAGTAGATGACCATGATATGATCAGAGACGCTATAAAGTTCTACTTTAAGGATGATCCTGACTATGAAATATGTGAAGAAGCACAAAATGGACTTGAGGCTCTGGAGATACTCAAAACAAAGAAAATAGACATCCTGCTCACCGACATCAATATGCCCGAAATGAACGGTATAGAGCTGATGGAGAGTGTACGACAAAATTACAAAGACCTGAAAGTACTGGTGCTCTCTATGATTAACGAGGCTAGTTATATCAATAAAATGATTGCGTTGGGAGCCTCCGGATATGTCCTGAAAAACACCTCTAAGTCAGAAATGCGCGATGCCCTGAATAAGATCATGAAAGGTGAGGACTACTATGCAGATGCGGTGTACAAAACCATTGTTAATAGCATAGCCCGTAAAGCCCCCAAACAAAGGCTCACCATCGATGTGCCTCTTTCGGAAAGAGAGCGTGAGATCCTCCTGCTGATCGTCAATGAATATACCAATCAGGAAATTGCCGACAAGCTTTTCATCAGCACCCGTACTGTGGAGTCACACAAGCGAAATCTCTTGGAAAAGACAGGTTGCAAGAATGTGGCTTGTTTGGTGATGTACGCCGTAGAGCGAAACATCGTTTAGAGTGTCTTCCCATAATTCGTGGATACACTTCATATTTCAGTGCTATTATATACTTTAAAAATCCTGCGTGTTTCACGCAGGATTTTGTGTAAATAACCCAATTATTTCTTTGCGTGAGATGCTCTAATCTGAGACTCCCGGTTTTCTGAGCTTTGCTTTATCATTTAGAACTAACCCCAACAGAAAATGAAAAAGCCAACCGTGATCGCACTCACAATTCTGTTCATCCACACCCTCAGCGCACAGGACATCACTGCCCGAACGTATGTGGAAAAAACAGTAGTTGCCAGCAAATTGGGAACTGCCATAGGTTACATCTTCCCATGCAAAGTAGAGGTGGGGGGATTTTACCAAAAGAATGCCGAATTCATGAATCACCATGAAATCACCAACAGATTTTATGAAAAGGAATTTACGGGAATGTACGTCACCCTGCCACTTAAGCACTACCAAAAAATCAACTTTGACCTGAATATTCGAACTGGAGCCGTGAATGGGCAAAACTTTGCCATCACTCCGTCACTCTTCGGATCTTACAGCCCCGTAAAAGCCATCAAAATGGCTGTTGGATTGGGCACCAGGATGTTTCGGCCTACTTTACAAGCCGCCTTATCCATAAGGCTTAGCAAGCTCCATTAGTCATACTCCATATTACCCGCCGCCTAAAGTTTACATCAACTTAACCAGCAGACAAATTATGAACCTTATCACCAATCCCAAGCACGAAAAGGATGAGAAGCTATTCAGCATCAAATTTGTAGAGAACCACAACCTGCTCATTATTAAGGGGTGGTCCATTACACCCGAACTCAACACCTACTATCAGGCTACCCGGGAGGGCATCATACGGCACCTGACTATCAATAAAGGGCTGACCATTTATTTCTCCTACGAACTATTGCATTCTGTAACCACAAAGTTTCTTTATAACACTGTCCAAATCCTTAACCAATTTCACATCCTTGGAAAGCGTATAAAAATCCATTGGGTTATTGATCAATATAATGAGCAACTGATCGAACTGGGAACCGAACTGAAAGCACTTAGTCATTTCAGCTTTGACCTGTCTCTTCCAAGCACCACCCTCTCTTCTCTGCTGGACTAAGAGCATCACACCACCTCTCATTGACGCCATTGGGAAACACCCCCTATTTATCATATGACGTCCCTTTGAGGGACATCATATGTACAATATCTCTAAGACCTTCCCTGCCCATTCCAAAGGCTCCCAATCAAAACAGTGTAGGTAAATTATCCTGCGCGAAACACACATCTCATTATGTGTATAACCCAATATTCCAATTCAGTGACTCACTCTAACACAGGAGCCCCCCTTGCCCCAACTTTGCTTCATCATTAAATATTTAACCGCTGAACAAATGAAAAAACTAATTACATTCTCAATCGCACTATTATTAGCCCAGGCTATTTATTCACAAGACATCACTGCCAAGTCCTACATTGAGCAAACTCAGGTTGGAAACAAATTGGGAACCGCGATAGGTTACACCTTTCCATGCAAAGTGGAAATAGGTGGCTTCTATCAGAAAACCGCCGACTTCATGAATGCTCAGGAAATCACTGAAAGATTCTACGAAAAAGAATTCACCGGCATGTATGTCAACCTGCCCCTGAAGCACTATGGTAAACTCAATTTTGACCTGAACATCCGGACTGGGGCGGTCAATGGACAAAACTTTGCCATCACACCATCGATACTGGGATCTTACAGTCCCGTCAAAGCCATCAAATTAGGCCTGGGGCTTGGCACCAGAATGTTTCGGCCTACACTACAAGCCTCTATTAGCATCAAAATCAGCAAATTTCAATAAGAACCTCAGTACTCACACTGCTAAAAAAAAGAATCATGAACGCTTACTCACTCTCTCCATCAATCAACGAAGTATCCCCCACCACAAATAGCAACCGAAAACTGCTCAGTATCAACTTCCTTGAAAACAAAAGTCTGCTCATCATCAAAGGGTGGTCATTGACACCTGAACTCAGAACGGTCTATTCAGTGATCCTCGAGGAAATCCAAGACCACCTGGCTGTAAACGAAGGCATCACTATCAACTTTGAATATAAAATCTTCAATGCCTTCACGGCACAGTTTCTATTCAAAGCTATCAAAACATTGAATCAAGCCAAAGCTCAGAGCAAGCAAGTCAACGTCAACTGGATTGCGGAAAAATACAACACAGAGATCTACGAAATGGGAATGGACCTTAAGGAACTTTGTGAGTTCGATTTCAATGTGAATCTGAAACATCACACCATTTCCCCCTCTCTCAACTAATTTAAAAAAGTGTCCTCGAAACAGGGCCCTAATCAGCGGTGATTTGGAAAGGCAGCTCTCGGGCTGCCTTTTTGCGCAAAGCCCATCGCTTAGGGTCACACTACCAAGTGTGGTCTACCCCCTATCCCTCCTCTCTAGCACTATTATCTTCAAAAAACATGCATTTCGCCTACCTCATACCACTATAGGTAAATCGTACTGCGCGAAACACGCATCCCGTTGTGTGAATAACTCAATTATCACATTACGTGGGACACTCTAACTATAGAGCTATGAAAGCGTCAACTTTACATCATCATTAAGAAGCTTTTACTCATTACAATTGCAATCACCATGAACACTCTAGCACAAATCCTCCCAGCCACCCAAACCCCAGCCATTGAAGATAAGAAGCTATTGAAGATCAGCTTTATTGAAAAGAAAAATTTTCTAAGCATCAAAGGATGGTCAGTTACACCTGAACTCAAAGTAGTCTATGCTGTACTCCTCGAAGAAATCCAGGATCACCTGGCCTCCAATGAAAGCATCACCATCAACTTTGGCTATAAAATATTTAACCCCTTCACAGCGCAGTTTCTATTCAAAGCCATCAAAACATTGAATCAAGCCAAAGCTCAGGGCAAGCAAGTCAACGTCAATTGGATTGCGGAAAAATACAACACAGAGATCTACGAAATGGGAATGGACCTTAAAGAACTTTGTGAGTTCGATTTCAATGTGAACCTGAAACATCACACCATTTCTCCTTCCCTCAACTAATTCAAAATAGCGCCCTCGAAATGGGCCTTAATCAGCGGTGATTTGAAAAGGCAGCTCTCGAGCTGCCTTTTTTCGTAAAGCTCCATCGCTTTGATCACGCTTCCCAAAAACAATCCACCTTCATACCCTCCCCTCAGGGCTATTACCTTCCAAAAATCATGCATTTCGCCTACCTCATACCACTATAGGTAAATCGTACTGCGCGAAACACGCATCCCGTTGTGTGAATAACCGAAATATCACATTACGTGGGACACTCTAACATGAGAGGCACGATAAGTTCAACTTTACATCATCATAAAGAACTCAAAACGTACTCACATGAAAAAACTATTTACACTCGCTTTTACGATTTTTTTGGCCCAGGCAATCTATGCTCAGGGAATCACAGCCAAATCCTACATTGAACAAACTCAGGTGGGCATCAAACTAGGTACTGCCATCGGATATATTTTCCCCTGCAATGTGGAAATAGGTGGATTTCACCAAGAGCCTGCCAAATTCATTGACAACCAGGAATTGCCTTATAGATTTTACGAAAAGAAATTCACTGGCATGTACCTTAACCTGCCCTTGAAGCATTATGATTTCATAGGCTTTGACCTGAACATCCGAACAGGTGTTACCAACGGACAAAATTTTGCCATCACACCTACGCTGCAGGGATATGTCAACCCTATTCCGGCGGTCAAATTAGGACTTGGCCTGGGGACCAGAATGTTCCAGCCTACACTACAGGCCTCTATCAGCATTAAAATCAGCAAATTTTCATAAGAACCTTTACTACTCACACAGCTAAACAAAGAACCATGAACGCATACTCACTACACTATCCGCTGCTCCAGGAATTAGAAAACAGAAACCTTAAAGTCGACGGACCACTCAGCATCAACTTCCTTGAGAAACAAAGTCTGCTGATCATCAAAGGGTGGTCACTCAAACCAGAGCTGAGAATCTGCTACAGCGTGATACTGGAAGAAATCCAAGACCACCTGGCTGCAAACGAAGGCATCACCATCAACTTTGAGTATAAAATCTTCAATGCGTTTACCACACGGTTTCTCTTCCAAACCATCAAGACTCTCAATGCGGCTGTAGCTCAGGGTAAGCACATTACCATCAACTGGATTACTGAGAAATACAACACAGAAATCTATGAAATGGGGATGGACCTTCAGGGATTGTGCGACTTTGACTTTCGGATAAACCTCGCCAGCCTCACCATTTCTCCTTCCATGAACTAAAAAAAAGAGCCCACTTCTAAAGAAGTGAGCTCCAATCAGCGGTGAATTCTTGAAAAGGCAGCTCCCTTGGAGCTGCCTTGATAGACCTGAAAGTCTATCCGCCTTAGTACTTATATTTCTATTCTTTGATCACCCTTCTGAGCACCCGCTCATTGCCCACTGTGAGGATCATCGTGTAAATACCCGGAGCCAGCACCACATTTTCTTCCATCACCAATCGTCCGGCAGGCTTTTCATAGCTTGTGGCAAACACCACTCTTCCACTCAGGTCGACCAAGCTCAGATGAATCGCTCCCTGGTAAGGACTTGATACATCCAGGGTAAACCGATCAGTAAATGGGTTAGGATAAATCGTCAACTCCTCCTGAAGTACACTGAGCACCACAGACTGACCCGCCAATACCTCGAAGGAGACCACTACTGGAGTCGCCGCCAGATAGTTTTCATTCCCGTCCTGACTGGCCGTCACAGTGACTAAACCGGCACCTGTCGCTGTAATTGAATTACCCGAGAGGGTAACAGGTCCGGTGACCGTATAGGTAACTTCCAGACCGGATGACGCAACCGCCGTGAGTGCTACAGGTGCGCTACCTACTGGAATATCATCCACATCCTCAAAAGCAATAGACTGGCTGGCCTTGTTAACCGTGAGTATCTGCTTCACTTCTGTGGCAGCCACAAAGCCGCCGTTTCCGGCCTGGCTGGCTGTGATCTCCACAGTGCCTGCCCCATGAATGGTCACTGTAGCCCCTGCAATGGTGGCAATAGACTCATCTGACGATACATAGCTTACCAACAATCCGCTGCTGGCAGAGGCCGTAAGGTCAAAGTCAGCATCTCCAAAGGTCTTATCTTCCAAGGCACCAAAAGTGATGCTCTGACTGGCTTTTCCAATGGTCAAACTTTGAGCAACGTTACTGGCAGCGGCGTAGTTGTCATCTCCTGCCTGGCTGGCCGTGATCTCCACGGTGCCAGTAGCATGAATGGTCACTTTAGACCCTACAATGGTGGCAATGGACTCATCTGACGATACATAGCTTACCGACAATCCGCTGCTGGCAGTGGCCGTGAGGTCAAAGGCAGCATCTCCAAAGGTCTTATCCTCCAAAGTACCAAAAGTGATACTCTGACTGGCTTTGCCGATGGTCAAGGTCTGGGTGACCGAACCCGCTGCTGTGTAATTGTCATCTCCTGCCTGGCTAGCTGTGATCTCCACAGTGCCAGCAGCATGAATGGTCACTGTAGCCCCTGCAATGGTGGCAATGGACTCATCTGAGGATACGTAGCTTACCGACAATCCGCTACTGGCAGTGGCCGTAAGGTCGAAGGCAGCATCTCCAAAAGTCTTATCCTCCAAAGTGCTAAAGGTGATGCTCTGACTGGCTTTGCCGATAGTCAAAGTCTGAGTAACCGAACCGGCCGCTGCGTAGCTGTCATCCCCTGCTTGACTGGCTGTGATCTCCACAATGCCCGCAGCATGAATGGTCACTGTAGATCCAGAGATGGTAGCAATGGACTCATCTGACGATACGTAGCTTACCGACAATCCGCTACTGGCAGTGGCCGTAAGGTCGAAGGCAGCATCTCCAAAAGTCTTATCCTCCAAAGCTCCAAAAGTGATGCTCTGACTGGCTTTGCCGATGGTCAAGGTCTGAGTAACATCAGTGGCAGGATTATACGTATCATCCCCGGCCTGAGAGGCGGTAATGGTCACTGATCCCACCTTGAGAATACTCACCGTGGTACCACTTATTTCAGCGATTGACGGATCCGATGATGCATATGTCAGAGCCAAACCACTGCTGGATGAGCCTGTGAGTGTAAAATCAGCATCCCCGAAGGCCTTGGCTGGTAAATCGTCAAAGGTGATGACCTGATCCAATTTCTCAAACACATCTGTGATAGAGATCGTCAGGGATTCATCATAAGTCAGCCCGCCCGCATCTATGGCAGTAACAGTAACGGTGTAAGTATCTTTTGTTTCAAAATCAAATGACTCGGCAGCAGAAAGATCACTTCCTGACACGGTAAATGAATCATTATCATCCACCCCTGAGGCCAGTGAAAAAGTATGGGAATCACCTGCATCTGCATCAGCTGCACTGAGTACCCCGATCAGCGTACCCGAAGCTTCATTTTCATCGATGGCTGCCGCAGAAAGTGTGATGGCCGTTGGCGCCTCATTGAGGTCGTTTACAGTGATGGTAAACAGTCCTTCTGTTTCTCCACCGTTGCCATCATTAGCCAGTACGGTCACTTCATAACTAGACCTGGTCTCAAAATCAAATACCTCAGCCACATACAGGGCATTGTCTGTAATGGTGAAAGCAGCATTATCCGTAGCACCATCTTTCAAACTAAAAGTGGCCTCAGCAGCGCCAGTATCCTGGTCATCGGAGCTAAAGTCTCCTACCTTGTCCCCCACTGTCGTGTTTTCATCAACTGTGCTGACACTCAGTGCCAGGTTAGTGGGTGCTTCGTTCACATCATTGGTCGAAAGCAAAAATGATTTCGTAAAAGTCAAATCGTAACCGTCGGTAACTTCCACCTCGATCAAATACTGAGGAACCTGCTCAAAATCCAATGGCACGGTAGTGACCAACTGATCACCACTAGCCACAATCGGAAAAATGGTTTGTCCTCCGATCTCAATGGAAGTCAGCACTTCGTAGCTAAAGGTATCATCTGCATCCACATCGGTGGTAGTCAGCGTACCGATGGCCGAACCCACTGCTGCGTCTTCATCTATGTCACTTTTGGAAAGTGACATATCCGTGGGAGCATCACCTACCGGCGACACATCGATGGTCATGGTATAGGTGAGTATGCTGAGCACATCCTCTCCGGAATCATCAGCGACTTTGAAAGTGAAAGTAGCATAATCCTCCCCATTGGCATTGGCCTCTGGTGTAAAAGTCAGGAGCGTAAGGTCAGAATAGGTAACATCCGTACTCACAGCATCACCGTCATATAACAGATATCCCAAAGAGACATCCGAGATGATTTGTATCCCAGCAAAGAGGTCTTCATCACTATCAGCAAATACAATATCTGACTCCTGAAAGGAGTAAGTGGCGTCCTCCAGAGCCGTCACCGAGCCATCATCGGACGTTGGGTAGTGGATGACGTCCAACAGCGCACCGCTCGAAATATTTTCGCACAGCCCATTAATCACCACGCGATAGCTATTTCCATCAAGATCATCTGTTAGCTCTGCAATGGTAAGCTCGCTGGTCTGAGTACCTGAGTAAGTGGCATCATCAGCCAGATCCGTGTATTCACCACCACTGCTGACCTGCCATTGATAGGTAGGTGTATCAGCACTTGCGACCACAGAAAATGAGGCTTCATTTCCCAGGAAGTCTTTCAGGTCTTGTGGTTGTGTGTTGATAAATCCCTGTGATTCGACCGCTCCAAGATCTGAAATGCCCGATCTGGTATTTCCCAGCTGATCCTTCTCAGGAGCTACTGAGTCATCTCCCGCATCGAGGGCCGGAGACGTACACACTACCAATTCATGGACCAAAAGTCCGGTCCCGCTTGGATCGGTCAGGGTCGTATTGATCACATCAGAGGCTACTCCTGAAAAGGTAGGATAGCCAATATTGTTGGATTCTGTGACTGTGGCCGCACCAGTAGATGTATAAACGTTGCTAATCGTGTTCCCCACAAAAATGGAGTTCTTGATAGTTGCCAGGGCACTTCCTCCCGAAACTTCATCATAGCTAATGGCAATGGCATTTTGCGCGAAAGTACAATTGGTAAGAATCACTTCAGAATTCTTATTGGCCAGTGCCGAGATATAGGTGGTTTCACTATCCAGGTTGTCGTCATACGATCGAATACCATTTTCTGAGAAAGTACAATTAGTAAAATGAGCGATGATTTGATCATTCCCGTCCGATGCGTTTAGGCTGGCCCCACTTCCATATGCATTGATAAAGGACACATTGGTGATGTAATGCGTGGTAGTGAAGCTTCCGGATGTATTGTAGAGATTAATTTGCAATCCTCCGCTGTATTCATCCTGGTTATTTTTTATCACTACATTCTCAATGGTTGAAGTGGTGAAGGACTGATAGTCATTAATAAAAACGGATTTTTCATTATTATCAAACTCAGAGTTAGTCAGTGAAACTCTTGCGGGTACTTCCGAGGAAGTCTGACCACCTAGCTGAGAGCTATAGAATAAAATGGCGGTGCGGTTATCAGATAAGAATAATTGATCGAAATCATTGTCCATGGATACGGTGCTTATTCCGTTCTGTCCATAACCTGATACTGCTATTTCTGAAAGAACGATCATACTTGACTCAAGCCTCAACCCATCATCGGTATTTTCCAGATCATGGTAGAGTTCAAATCCTGACATTTCAAGATATTCCATGCCTTGAGAACTTAAGGAATAACCTGAAGGAGTCGTGTCTTCAAATCTAAGTAGCTCCCGTCCTGGCCCCACGATCTTCAATCGGCTGGCAGTTATCAATATCCCACTGATGTTGATGGTGGAATTGTCCGGCAAGCCAGTCAGATCTACTGTAATCGTTTGATCGCAAGCTGCGGTGTTAGCCAATGCAACTGCCCATGCGAAACTGCCTTGCCCTGAAGAAGCATCGGTAGTGACCGCTATGGTGTCGCTCTCTTCTATCGTGATGATCTCAGAGGTCGCAGCAGCTCTTGTATAACAAGCGCCTGACTCGCTCAAAATGACACTTATTTCGTCTCCAGCAGAAACTTCATAAGTGAAAGTCTCATCGGTTTCTTCAGCTATTTCCTCACTATTGACCACCCATTGATATTCCGGGGTAGTTTCCACATTTTCCGCAACTGCAGTAAACGTAATCTCCTGTGCTCCGCATAAGACGAAATCCTGTCCGGTAATGGTGACCTCAAGTGCAGGTGCAGGATTCACAGTAAGGGTAGCTACCTCGGAAGTCTCCGTATTCAGTGTTCCCTCCACTACGCATCGAAATTGGTACTGGTCCCAGTTAATGTCGAGGCAAGTAAGGCTTAACTCCTCAGTATCTGACCCGCTTATTTGATCATCGTCTTCCAGATCGCTCCAGGTACTTCCGTCATTGACCTGCCACTGATAGGTGGCGCCGCTTCCTGTCACGGCCACCGAAAAGACGACATCTTCACCTTCCGATATTTCATCATCTTCCGGATTGGATTCAATCACAATATTGGTGATAATACTCAGTGTGCCGTAGTTGTTATTGTTATCAGAATCAGTCTCTCCAGCATTTGAAGCAGTGTTGTTACTAAAAGAAACTCCTACTCCCTCTGCCGTCACGCCATCCATTAGGAAGAGCGCTCCGCCCTTGCCCTGGCCATCACCGGAATAGGCTCCACCCAGACCTTTTGAAGCCTGGTTATTGGAGAAGGTCACATTTGTAAATTCTGCAGATCCTGCTCTGACGAACAGTGCTCCCCCGAGCCCTCCGCCTCCACCACCGGATCTTGCACTAGAGCTTGAGCTTCCGTTGAATGAATTTGTGCTTCCACCGAACATTCCGCCTGTGCCGCCTGGTGATGTACCTGGCGCTTGAAAGTTCGCCACCCCCGGAGCTCCTGCTCCGGCACCATATCCACCTGTTCCGCCTCTGCCATTGGCTCCACCACCATAGACAGTGGCCGCACCACCAACACCACCACCAGAACCAAATCCTCCAGTGCCTCCAGGGTTTCCATTGGGTCCTGAAGAACCTGGAGCCCCGCCAGTATCAAACGGTCCTGCACCACCACTATGGGTTCCTCCTGCCACACCACCATTTCCACCTTGGGCCGTGTTGCCATCAAAGATGACATTCTCTAAACTTAGGGTGGCATTATCTGCATAGATAGCTCCTCCCATGCCAGCCCCGGCTCCAGCATAATTTTTGTCCTGGCCTTTGGCTAATCCATTTTGAAGGGTCAGATCGTTGATCACAACCGTTGGAGCAGTTTCATTCACAATAAAAAAGATACGATAAGTACCTGCTCCGTCTATGGCCAGATCAGATGATCCTGGTCCATTGATCGTCAGGTCTTGTGTGATATCAGGAAGTGCACTGGCCAAAGTAATTGTCCCAGTAATCCCTGTCATGTCAATGATATCTGCCCCGGATGAGCCTTCGGCAAGGGTCATTGCCTCGCGAAGCGAACCAGCACCATCATCGTTGGTATTGGTCACTGTGTAAGTTGTCTGAGCCCACGACCAGTGGGTCAGTAAAAAGAATAATACTAAGGCGAAAAGTTTTCTCATGTCGGTGAATTTTGAATATGAACTAAGGTTATCAATCACCATAGTTAATGTTCAAAAGACATGATCGCTGAAAAAAAGTGAAGTATGACACCAATGCTGTGAAGTATGATCGGCGAGTGACGACCAACTCAAATAAATGCCCTTAAATGGTCTTAATGCTACGAAAGAGGTTGTCTTTGAATGTTTTTGAAATCGGGATTTCTTTCCCTACAACTGTCAGATAGCCATTGCCGATCACTTCTACTTTGGATAAATTGACCAGGTAGCGCTGATGCACCTGAATGAAATTTGCGGGCAGCCTCTGAGCAAAATCCACAAGCTTGCTTCGGATCAGGTGCCTTTTCCCTGACAGGTGTAACTCCAGGTAATTACCGTCTGACTTCACAAACTGAATCTCATCAACGGTCAATTTGACCAAAATATGCTCGTCCTTGATAAAAAGACTTTCATTGACCATCATATTGTCCGTCTCGGCAGGCGGCGGTGAGGTAGATCTATTGGCAAATGCCTCCAGGGCAATTTTAATGGCTGTGTACAGTTCCATCTCCTCAAAGGGTTTGATTAGATAGCCGTCAGGTTTAAAAGTGAGCGCACTCTCTACGGTTTTTCGGTCGCCATAGGCCGTAAGGAAAACAAAGGGAATGGTCCCCAGTTCGTGGATTTTCTGAGCCAACCAAATGCCGTCCTTCTCGCCAATCAGGTTGATATCTAAAATGGCCAGGTCCACTTCCATGGACTGAATATCCTTCCAGGCGGCAGTAGCCTCATCGGCGACTCCACATACCTCATATCCAACCTGATGCAAATAACTCTTGATGGTGGCCACGGTGATGGCCTCATCCTCCACTATGTATATGTTGATTTTCTCACTCATTCTTTAACCTTCATTAAGTTGAATCACATAGACAGCTCCATGATCAGAAAAGATATTCAGTTTGGCCCTGATCTGACCACAGAGCATTGTGATTAGTTGCATGCCTAGAGAATTGGACTTTTCAATCGAGAAATGCTCCGGAAACCCTTTTCCATTGTCACGAATCTCCAAAGTTTCACCCCCATGTTCACCCTTATAAAACCGAATGGAAATCTCACCCGGGGAGGAGTCAAAGGCATACTTATAACTGTTTGTCAATATTTCATTGATAATTAAGCCCAGGGGAACCGCCAGCTCCCCACTCACCTCAAGATCCTCTATGGAGGTGGTCACTCGGGTATCCTTCGGCTGGCCAAGTCCTGCTTCGACAAGCTCAACTAATTCCTCAATGTACTTCTTCAAAGAAACTGAAGAAATACTATTGTCACCAATCAGTAAATTATGAATCAGTGCCATGGACCTTATTCTGCCCTTACTTTCCCGGAGAGCAGAATTCACAAAATCATCCTTGGACTTATCTGCCTGGAGTTGCAATAAACCAGAAGTGATCTGAAGGTTGTTTTTGATCCGATGGTGCAATTCTCTCAGGAAAATTTCTTTCTGCTCCAACTTGCGCTCCGCTTCCAATTTGCTATTTAGCTTTTGCTTATAGTTGAGAAACAAAACCACAATGACCAGCACCAGGATCACGATTCCGGAGATCAATAGGTTGAGTTGATTATTTTGGACTTTTTTAATCGAATTGGATTTCTCAATTTCCAGTTTCTGTTCTGCCAGTATCGCCCTTTGCTGATCTGAATCCAGAAGGGTGGTCATGGCAATAAGGTTGTTCCTGTTGCTGAGTTCATTCAGTGAATCGTTGAGTTTATTGAATTCCTTAAGGTATTTGGCAGCGTTTCCGTACTGCTCGGTCTCATAAAAATACTCCGCCTCCACTTCCAAAAGTCTCAATTTGGTAGCCAGCCAGCCTCTGTTTCCCAGCAGGTTTTTGACGGTATCAATATAGCTGGCGGCCCGAGGCAAATCTCCCAGGTGAATGAAACATTCGGCCAGATCCAGGCGCTTGTTGAGGGTATTATCCACTTCATGAATGGTTTTGCTCACTTCTATGTCCTTGATCAGAAGTGGTATGGCAGGCTCATAATTGCCTTGTGCCACCAACACCTGTCCAATCATGCCCCTGGAGTAGGCTGTCCAGTAATGTTTATTGGATTCTGTGTACGGCGATTTGCCATCGTACTCCGCTCGCGCCATGATGTACTGTCCATCTTCATAGGCTTTGTCGTAATAGTAGATGGCACTGTCATAGTCGCCGTTTTCTTTATATAGGGAGGCCAGGTCCATGAAATACACCATTCTATTCCACCCCTGAGGGGGGAACTCTATGGAGTGCTTAAAATCCTTAATGGCTTCCGTAAACAGGTCTGCTTCCGCGTAGATTTCCCAAAAACTATGGTCAAATCCGGCTTCTATTCTTTGCTTTCTCAAGGGGATGGCCTCCTTCAGGTTTCCGGTTCGTCTGTAGGCCTCCTCCAGCTTGAGAATTGCATATTGATAACGTTTTTCAGATAGCAACTCCCTTTGCTCCAGCAATTCTACCAGAAGCGGGATACACTTTTCGTATAAAGCCAGGGTATGATAAACTATAGCCAAAGGGTAAGCCAGCTTTTCAAGTGTCAGAGTATCCTCATTGAGTTTAGCCTGCTCGTAGAAGTATTCGGCTGGCGCCAGCCACTCTCCCACTGGATTTTGAAAGACGCCGTGACCCGATTGCTCCAGGCTATCCCACACATGTATGAACCGGTCTGCACTGTTGAAATTGTAAACAGACTTCACCTCGTCACTGAGCTCCTGTGAGGTGAGGACCAAGCTGCCAAAGAGCAGGTAAATACATGTAAGATAAAATCTCAAAACTATGGATTAGTACTATAGAAAACGTGAATTACAGGAATCTGAACCTACTGTGCAACAATAAGTGAAACATAAGCATTTTCTTACCAACTCTGCCCATTTATCTGGGAAGTACATCGCACAAAATTCCCTTATACCGCACCACCCCTATTCATTTTATCTCCCTTCGATCCAACTTTGCATCTGGCCAATACCAATTCATTCCTATTGTTTATACATTTAGAATGTGATTTGAAAACACCGAAATTGGCGCTCTCCACATGAGATCATTAACTTTAGTCTGAACTCTAGCACATGAATATACTTTTAGTTGAAGATGAACGCTCCCTTGGAGAATCCATCATCACTTACCTCAGCAAGGAAGGCTACCACTGCGAATGGGCAGAAAACTTCTCCAAAGCCAGTGAAAAAACCTGGGCTTATTCCTACGACTGTGTGATTGTAGACATCACCCTTCCGGATGGCAACGGTCTGGATGTCATCGAAGGACTCAAAAAACTCAAGTCCCTCTCCGGGATCATCATCATCTCTGCCCGGAATTCCATAGAAGACCGCATCAAGGGCCTGGACATAGGCGCAGACGACTACATCACCAAACCTTTTGATCTGTCCGAACTCAATGCTCGTGTGAAGGCTGTCATCAGAAGAAGGAACTTCGATGCCCAAAACGAAATCGTGTTCAAAGAGATCACCGTAAAGCCCTACGACCGCTCTGTGAGTATCCACGAACAATTCGTAAGCCTTACCAAAAAGGAATTTGACCTGTTGGTATTCTTTATCTCCAATCAAAATCGGGTGATTACCAAAGAATCCATTGCCGAGCACCTGTGGGGAGACGACATGGACATGGCTGACTCCTACGATTTTATCTATTCACACCTGAAAAACCTGAGGAAGAAAATACAGGAGCATGGAGGAAATGATTACATCGAAACCGTCTATGGTATTGGCTATAAATTCACTAACCATTGAGACTCCTCGCCATAGCCAACCGGTATTACCTGGCCACACTGATTATCGTTTTTGTGGCAGGCAGCCTGGCGGCCTACCTGATTCTGAAATCAATCATCAACCAGGAGTTCAATGAAAAGCTGTTTGCTGAGCAAGATCAACTCCTGTATGAGCTCCGCAACTATGAGAACCTGGAAAAAACCTATTACCTGAATATAGGAGACCTTATTGAGATCAATGAAGTGGCCGAAAATCCCAATATTCCACCCACACTGATCGATACGGTGATGTATGATCCCTATGAAAAGAAAGAGTTGCCCTTCAGACTGCTGACCTTCTCCAGTGAGATCAAATCCAGGTTTTATGTCATTACCATTTCCAAATCACTCCTACCCAATCAGGACCTCATGGAAGGTGTGAGCGAAATCATGCTGGGCATCGCGCTCATGCTGATGGTGTCTTTGGGGCTTCTCAACCGATTCATTTTCAAAAAGCTTTGGCATCCTTTTCACCAGATCATCGATCAGCTGCACAAATTCCAGATCACCCACCCTGAGCAGCTGGCCATAGAGCCTTCTCATGTGGAGGAGTTTAATGACCTCAGACAGGTACTGGACAAAATGATCTCCAAGAGTATCTATGATTATAAAACCCTGAAAGAATATACCGAAAACACCTCCCACGAAATCCAAACACCTCTGGCCATTATCAAAAACAAGGCTGAAATGCTCTTGCAGGAACCTCTGTCTGAGGCCCAGCTGAATGAGGTGAGTAAAATCTACGAAGCAGCCGGAAGGCTCTCCCGACTCAAGGAAGGGCTATCCACCCTTACAAAGATCGACAACAACCAGTTTGTAGAGTCAGAGCCGATCGAACTGAAAGCTTTCATCATGAGTCGGCTGTCCGGTTTTGATGAGCTGGTTGACCTCAAAGGCCTGAAAGTAGACCTCAGATTTGAAGGGAACCCGATACTCAACTTTAGCAATGATCTCATGTACATGATGATCACCAACCTCCTGAGCAACTCCATCAAGCACAACATTCAAGATGGCACCATCAGGATCATACTGACTCAAAATCACCTGGTCATTGAAAATACAGGCAAAGACCCGGGTCTCCCCACAGCATCCCTCTTTGATCGGTTCAAAAGGTCTGGCGAAGGGCATGAATCTACCGGACTGGGGCTGTCCATCATCAAGAGAATTGCCGATCTTTACGACATGACCATCCTCTATACATACCAGGATGGGTGGCACCGGATAAAAATCAGCTTCAATTCCCAAAAACATCAAAATCATGAAGATCAACGCTAACAACCCCGGGGAGTACATCAGTCAGCTGCCAGATGAAAGGCAGGAAGCTTTCCAAAAACTCCGACAGACCATTTTGGACCATCTCCCTGAAGGGTTTGAAGAGAGGATGAGCTACGGAATGATCGGGTATGTGGTACCACATGAGCGCTACCCGGCGGGCTATCATTGCGACCCCAAACTGCCCCTCCCCTTTATTAATATTGCCTCGCAGAAGAATTTCATCGCCCTCTACCACATGGGCATCTACGCAAACCCTGACCTCATGGAGTGGTTTACGACAGCCTATCCGCTACATTGCAAAACCCGGCTGGACATGGGCAAGAGTTGCATTCGTTTCAAGAAAGTCAATGATATCCCCTTTGAACTGATCGGCCAACTGGTGAGCAAAGTAACAGCAGAAGAATGGATACAATGCTATGAAACCCGCCTGAGGTAAAAGCCACCACCCGTATTGTTCTGTGCATTCGTCAGAATAAAAACCATTTTTTCACTTGCGATAGTCATTTTTACAGAATTCATCCAGAATCTACTTGTAAGTTCACTTAGAATTTAACGTCACTTAGATTATGGAAATAAAGAACAAATTCATCCTGATCTCACTAGGAATCATACTGGCCCCGGCCGTCATACTCCTCTTTTGGAACCCTCCGGGCCATTACGAACAAACCAAAGAAGCCCGCCTGATGAGAGATTTGTGTAATGAAGTAGCATCTAGCGAAACCCTAAGAGCGCAGGACGATTTCAATAAGCTGATCGAACTCATTTCGGTGCACATACACCAGTATGCAGACAACAGCAATGAGACTGTAGCCCGGGCCGTGATGGAGCTGAGAGCCTTGCAAAATGAAGCAGAGTTTCGCACCATAGACGTGGACATGTACCACAGGAAGTTTGCCAGGATACTGGTGGAGCTGGCCCAGGTAGAACTGGAAGATGCCATAGGCTATGAGGCACAGCATCAGGTATATGGTGTGAAGAAATCTGTGCGAGAAGCCAAGCACTACCTTCACGATGCACTCATTTTCTCTCGGACCACATCGCTCAGTCATCAGAAAGAATTGGAACATGAGTTTGAAAAGCTGAGTATCTCCAATATCAGCAAAGAGCAGCTCAGAAATTGTATTGCCGCTACTCAAAAGGTTGTTTCATAAGTGTTCAAAATCCGCTCTTCAGGTTAGTTGCGGTCCCGCAGAGCGGGGCTGTAACTACCTGTAAACATAGCCTAGTCGCTGACTGTATATTTTCTACAGATTGTCTCCAGATTCGGCGACTAGCTTAGCCTAAGCTAAACAAATGCATTATTCACAACCAGCGGTGAGCATTTACCATTAGCAGATTTGTTATGGCCGGTCAGGAGCCCTGCTCATTGAGTTTGGGATCTTCGGGGGCTTCGCTGGTCATAACTTACGAAATTGAGTCGCAAGAAAATAATCATATAAAAGCAGTAAATGAGCGGTAAAAAGGCCCACTTCCCTGAGGTGGGTTTTTTTGTGCCAACTCACGCTCCGACCCGCATTCGCGAGTAGGATATTTGTTACCATTGATTGATCTTCGATTAGTACTCCTACCTCCCGGATAATTATATTTGGCTACAATTACTCAGAATTCCATCATCCACCGGCCCAACTATGAGTCTTCTGCAGGTTCTACTTTTTGCCAGTTGTATTCAGGCGCTATTACTTGCCGGCTATTTCCTCTTTTATTCCTCTCTGAGAGGCATTCGTTTATTTGGTCTGCTGCTCATCGTCATGGCACTTCATCTCTATCTGGTAGCCAATGACAACCAGGCCTTTTTTCTTCGGTTCCCACACCTGCTACACATCACCTGGGTTATTCCGGCCCTATATGGCCCGCTGATCCTGATATTTGTTCGGCGAATTACCCGGTTAGGGGTGCACTTCAGTAAGGTGGAGGTAATTTATTTCCTGCCCTTTCTACTGCTGGTTACCTACCATTTTCCGTTTTTCATGTCTTCAGCATCAGCCAAGTCTCTGTACATAGCGGATTTCGAGCGATCAGTAGTTGATGATTTTGGATTGATTAACCAGACTGTTGTCTGGTTGCATGTAGTCTATTTTGGTACGGCTTTATGGTATCTGAAAGCTTATCAACTGAAAATCCTGGATTTTGCAGCCAATGAAGAAGCCCGCCTGTTGTGGTTGGGGCACTTCCTGAGGTTTTCACTGATCGTGGTGGCTATTGGTATTTTGGCCTTCTACTCCAAAAAATTTGATTGGCCCATGCTGCGCCATCTCTACCCCTATCACTTTCTCGGGCTGCTCGCACTTATCTATTGGTGTGCCTTTTGCCTGATCCGACAGCCCGTGATTTTCCAATCACCGGATGAGGAAGACCTCTTCATCAGTAACCAAAAAACTCCGGGAAAAAGCAAAGTACAGGAAACCAATGTAGAACTGGCCGAACAACTGAAACACCTGATGGAAGAGGAGAAACTCTACAAAACCCCCGGCCTCACGCTGGCGGATCTGGCCGCCCTTCTGCAAACTAACAAGCAATATATTTCCGAAACCATCAATCAAACCTTTGGCAAAAACTTCTATGATTTTGTGAATGAATACAGACTTCAGGAATTTTTATTCCTATCGGACAACCCTGACTATCATCACCTGAAACTGCTGGGCCTGGCCTACGAAGCTGGGTTCAACTCCAAAGCCACATTCAATGCGGTGTTTAAGAAGCACTACGAAACCACACCCTCCAATTACCTAAGGTCATGGAAAAGGAGTCCGAATTGATCAATTCGGACGATTTGAAATAACACCATGCCGAATTTTGAGGGAAAAAGTTCACCTCATGAAAGTTTTCGCATTCACACTTCTAATGGGCATTGGGGCACTAGCCGGACAGGGCCAAACCAGGCTTGCGCTCAGTTTCCCGCTTTTGGACATTCCACAAAACACACAACAGGAGCACCGATATCCATCAATGAGTCAGTCTATGGGCTATAGCAGCACCCTCTACGACCTCAGTTTTTGGGGTATCGACGCCCTCAACAATTCCCTGTTTCGTACCGACAATTGGAAATCCAGAACCAGTGGCTATCTCGCCGGACTGCTTTTCAGCAAGTATGGGAGTGAGCTGCCCATTCCTCTTGGGGTCTGGGCGCACGAAGAGTACCACCGATCCGTACTGGGCGTAAATGGAGTCGCCAGCAAGAACGGCAACTGGATATTTCACAGGTGGGATGGTACCGTATATGGACCATCTGACGAAGAACTTGCTGATCTGAAAACCCGGAACGTCAACGCGCTCCTTTATAGCTATGTAGCTGGCGTACAATACGAAACACAGTTGACTAAGGAAAATGTACTCTTCGACTTTTATCATCCCCGAGGCTTTTACAAAAACCCGCTGTACTTATACAATGCCTACTATGTCTGGAATTACTTCCGGTTTTCCACCAGCACTCTTTCGGATTCTGTGAAAGTCATTGCACCCAAATATGAGTCGGATATAGCCAGCGAGCGTGACTATGCCGGGGCTGATCTTACTGCCTGGGCCTTTGATATGTTCAGCCCCAGCGCCTCATACTACGATCGGGATGATTTCCCGGATGGCAGCGGTAAAAACAGAAGAGTCGGATTTCATGATTTAACCCCTGAGGGTCAAAGCTACCTTCGCAGGCAGCGCAGACTTTCACTGCTCAATTTTTTAAATCCTTCCATTGTGATGATCAACCGGATCCGGATCTCTGAGGCCATGACTATCATGCCGTTTTTTCAGTATCAGCCCACCCACTTCGGCAATGCTCTCTCCCTGAATATGCCATTTACCTATGAGGAAAATGGCTACTACCTCGGACTCACTCAGTACAATAATTATCATCACCACTTTTATGGGATTGACATTGGGGTATATGACTTTAAAACCAGCTCAACAGAGCATCTTAGCATCTCATGTGTCATCAAACTCTGGAAACAACCTGAATCCTTCTATTCCGCGAAAGGAAAGTTCGGAGGTGCCGTGCAGCTAACCACTAAATACGCCATCTCGGATGAGGTGAGCCTTACCCTTCAGCTGGTCTCCAAATCTGCAGGTTGGATGGAGGGAAACCCCTATCTTGTTAGAAAAATCAGCCCCATTTTCGGCCTGCAATACACAGTACCCGTTGGCCTGGACACCCATAGAAATTAAGCATGTACAGCCTCCTGCCTGCTCCAGATCCAAAAGGAGCAGGCAGCTATGGCCAAGTGACAGTGCTCAATCATACGGTTCAGGCAGATCCATTTTTTACCTTAAAATTCCCATTAAAACCCTTAGTTTCGCAGGGTACCAAAGCCGGACATATGCACACTGCCATTACCCTGGAGCTCATAGACCTGATTAGTATTTTACTTATCCTGATCCTCCTGTTTCTTGGCTATAACCTACTCTCCCTCAAGTGGTCTTACAAGATCAGTAAGCCTTACCAATGGGAGGAAGCCGTCCGCCAGCGCCAGGTCTCAGCCAACCTACGGACACTGGAAAGAACCTACCGCGACAAAGTAAGGTTCTATACGTTCTGGTTTCAGGTGGAGCGCCTGCGCAAACAGGGAGTGCCAGGTGCTTTTGCAGAACTGGGGGTTTATCAAGGGGAGACTGCCAACATATTGCACGAAATGGATCCCGAAAGGAAGCTGCATCTTTTCGACACTTTTGAAGGCTTTCATGAAGCGGATCTTCACTCTGAAAATGATGAAGAAAAATACAGCACCACCACCTTTTCGAATACCTCACTGGAAATGGTCAAAGACTATATCAATGGTAATGATAATGTGGAGTTTCATCCGGGGTACTTCCCTGAGTCATCTGCAGTCCTGAAAGAATCGCAATACGCCTTTGTACACCTCGATGCTGACCTTTACAAACCCACCCTGGCTGCTTTGGCGTACTTCTATCCCAGACTATCTCCGGGCGGGGTGATCATCATTCACGATTACAATCACAACTGGGACGGCATCCGAAAAGCGCTCGATGAGTTTATGCCTACCATTCCTGAAACTTTACTGGAGCTGCCGGACTGGCAGGGAAGTGCGATGATCCTGAAAAACAGCTAAGGCCGTCACTTCACCACTAAACGTCTGGTATAAGCCTGAGAATCTGTAACCAACCTGAGCAGGTATACTCCTGGAATGAGTGACTCATCTGCTTGAGCAAGTACCATTCGGCTTCCTTCAGCATCCAGAGATTTGTGAAGAACCACAGACCCGTTGGCATCATAGAGATAGACTTTGGGTACCTCATTTTGAGATATTTCCGGGCAAACTATGGTCAAATCACCCCTGGTAATGGGGTTGGGAAATACCGAAAAGCGCTCACCCGGAATTGCGGCGGCGGCAACCGCAATCGCCGGAAAATATTCGTATCCCCCATCAAAATCTACCTGCAGCAATCGGTAGTAATAAGCAGTGGCCGACGCATGCTCATCTCTGTATTCATATTCAATAAGACTCTTGGAGTTACCATGGCCAGGCACTCTGGCCACTATGTCAAACTCAGTGCCATCTTCAGATCTTTCGATTTGGAAAAAATTATTGTTCGTTTCGGATGCCGTGGACCATGAAAGTACTACCGCAGAACCCTCATATGCCCCACTAAAGGATAAAAGAGTCACCGGTAAGGCACCACATCCCACCCCACAGCATCCATCGCTACAGTCATCCGGCCCGCTCACCGTTGCTCCCGGATCATTTACCGTAGTGGCAGACATGGTTCCTCCATCAGCCACCGTCATGGAGCTTCCCGGATTGGCATTCAATGCACCACCTATATCCATCACGCCTCCATCGCCCACATTCATCACTCCCCCATTGTTGTTGTTAAAGTCATTGCCTACGGTAAGCGCTCCCGCTACTGATCCTCCCTGGCCTGCCGGAGCGAAGAGCGCCGAGAAAAATCCGCCATTGTCAATATCTCCCTGCACCTCCATACTAGACCCACCATTCAATATCAACTGTCCATCTCCATCTATGGTGAGATCTCCCTCGATGGTCACCGTTCCATTAACCACCAAAGTCCCATATATGGTAAAGTTACCCGTTATCAGCAGGTTGCCATTCACCGTCAGGGTTCGGTTGTTGTTAATTCTTAAACTGGAATAATCATCAGGATCCAGTGTACAGTCGTCAGAAACGAGATCAGTATGATCATCTATTCGGCCAGATGGGTTCAGAAAATTACCTGTAGTGGTTGGGCTGGGACAAGCAGCAAAGGCACCCCAGCAGAATAACGTAATGAATATGGTAAGTATTGACCTCATAATTTGGTTGGTAAGGAGAGATCAATATAATTCACCTTATATACAACTGAAAGAGGATTTCGATAAAGTACCTCATACCGGTGATGAACTATCTTCAGAAAACGGCAAAACTGACTTTTGGCCTATTCTGCGCAAAGGAGCCAGTCTTTAATGAAACTTTCTTCGGATTTATCTCATTTTACCAGTCAATTAGTTGGTCAAAAGAAGATACCAGCAATCACTATTTTTCCACTAATGTGTATAATGTACACATAAAAGATTCGCGTATTTCACTAGATTTATAAAATTATCTTCTTAAAATTTCGAAATTCATATTTCAACCCTCAATGATTTCACACTTCTCTGCTGGTACAAAAACCGTCGTTTTTTCTCTGTTCATCGCACTCGTTTTTCCGGAAATACTCCATGCTCAGCAAATCGTCATCAATGAAGTCATGGCCTCCAACACCACACTCAGAGATGAAGACGGTGACACTCCTGACTGGCTGGAGCTCTTCAATGCCGGAACAACAGCCGTTGACCTGTTGGGTTTCGGCTTATCAGACCAAAAAGAAAAGGCCTGGATTTTTGACAATGTCACCATCGCGGCGGGTGGATATCAATTGATTTTCGCTTCGGACAAAGACCGAAAAACCCCACCACTCTACTGGGAAACACTTATTGACCAGGGTGACACCTGGAAATACATCGTTCCGCAGGCTCCCATCGCTGATTGGACCGCTGCATCATTTGATGACAGCAACTGGCTGAGTGGCCCAAGCGGATTTGGATATGGTGACAATGATGACAACACTGTACTTTCTCAGGCTAGTTCCGTCTTTCTGCGAAAGACTTTTCAGATAGGCAATCTGGCAGATCTAGAGCAGGTTATTCTACACATGGATTATGATGATGGGTTTATCGCTTACCTCAACGGGACGGAAATCGCCAGGAGCAATCTCGCTTCTTCGGATTTTGATGCCTTTGCCTCTCCTGATCATGAAGCTCAGTTGTATTCAGGTGGCAGTCCCGAAGCCTTTGACCTATCGGACTTTAGCTCAATACTAACCGCCGGAGAAAATGTACTCTGCGTCCAGGTGCACAATGTTAACGCCACGTCCTCCGACCTTACAGCCATCCCTTTCTTATCAGTGGGCAAAAAAAGTCCCTCAGAGGTTGGATTATCTGCGTTTCTCACGGCTCCCTCCAATAGTCTTCACACGGACTTTAAAATCTCTGCGGATGGTGAAACCATTTACTTATTTGGGGCAGATGGAACTGTTGTAGACTCCCTGGTCACCGGCCCTATGCGATCCAATATTTCGATAGGACACCCTGCAGGCGACCTGGAAACCCTGAGCTATTTTACAGAACCAACACCGGGCACCCCCAACAGTACTCAGGGCTATCAATACTTCTCAGAAGAGGTGAGCTTCTCCAAAAAAGGGGGAGTCTTCTCCAATGGCTTTCAGCTGACCCTCTCCTCTGCGGGGAGCTCTGAAAACATCTATTACACCACCACCGGAGCTGACCCGACCCTTGATAATGCCATACTATACTCCAGCCCCATCACCATTGAACAAACTACCGTGGTGAAAGCTGTGGTGATCAAAGAAAACAGTATCCCGGTGAATGTATCAGCCAATACCTACCTCTTCAATGCAAACCATTCGTTACCAGTAATCTCTGTATCCACCGATCCGTACCACCTCTGGGATGAGCAGGAAGGCATCTATGTAATGGGGCCAAACGCCGACCCAAACAATCCACACTACGGAGCTAACTTCTGGCAAGACTGGGAAAAACCTATTCACATCGAACTCTATGAACCCAATGGAACCCAGGCCTTTAGTATGGCAGCAGGGGTTAAAATTTTCGGTGCCTGGTCCCGGGCTAGCGCCCAGAAGTCGCTAGCCATCTTTGCGAGAAAATCATACGGGGCAGCATCCATTGACTATCAGGTATTTCCAGACCACTCTATGGATCACTTCAACAGCCTCGTCCTCCGCAATTCAGGCAACGACTGGAACTCCTCTATGTTTCGAGACGGGTTCATGACCTCCCTGTTTCACGAAACGGTAGACCGTCAGGCATTTCGGCCGGCTGTGCTCTACCTAAACGGTGAATATTGGGGCATTCAGAACATCAGGGAGAAGGTGAATGAAGACTTTCTGGCCAATCACCATCATCTGGATCCTGACGACATCATCATCCTGGAAGCCAACGGAGCATCGGTAGAAGGTGATCCGGCTAGCTATTGGGAACTCATCAATTACATTGAAAATAACGATCTTACCAAAGACGAGCATTACGAATACGTGCAAAATCATATGGATGTATTCAACTTTGCCCAATACCAGATCGGCAACATATTTATTGACAATACCGACTGGCCCGGCAACAACATCAAGTTCTGGAAGGAAAATAAACCCGGTGCCAAATGGCGGTGGATTACCTACGACACTGATTTTGGGTTCGGAGTATATGGCGCAGAGAATTACTACAATAATACCCTCAGCTTTGCCATGGATCCCAATGGCCCCGGCTGGCCAAATCCGGCATGGTCCACATTTCTCCTCAGAAACCTCCTGAAAAACGAAAATTTCAAAACCCTGTTCATCAATTCCTTTGCTGACCAGCTGAACACTGCCCTCTCTTCAAGAGAGACGCTCGCCAAAATAAATGCCCTAAGCGATGAAATAGCGACAGAAATAGCCGACCACATGAGTCGCTGGGGTGGCAACTACAATAACTGGCTGTATCAGGTTTCCGTGATGAAGACCTTCGCCGAAAAACGACCGCAATATATGCGGCAGCACATCAGGAGTCAGTTCGGACTATCCGGTGAGCATACCCTCACTGTGAACAGCAGCAACCTCAACCATGGTGCTGTACAGGTCAATGCACTGGTGATTGATGAGCAAGATTGGAAAGGGATCTACTTTCAGGGAGTTCCCGTGCGCCTGTCAGCGTTTTCCAATGGAGGAAAATTTGTCAGATGGGAAGGTGATGTGACCGGCACACAGTCTGAAATCTTCCTTGATCTCACTCAGGACATGAACATTACAGCCATTTTTGAATCAGGCTCAGGAAATGACATTGTCATTAACGAAATCAACTATAAATCGGGAGAAAACCTGGATACAGAGGATTGGGTGGAGCTGCACAATCCGAACAATGCCGCAATGGATCTCACAGGCTGGGTGTTTCGGGACGGTGATGATGAAAACAGCTTTAAAATCCCTGATGGCACCGTCATTGGGGCCGGAGGGTATCTTGTGATCGCCAAAGACCTGGGGGCATACGGTAGCTTTCACAGTACCGCCAATAATGTTCTGGGAGAACTGGAATTTGGTTTTTCATCCGATGGTGAATGCCTCCGCTTGTTTGATGCTACCGGCAAAAGCATAGATGAAGTATGTTACCTTTCCTCAGCACCCTGGCCTACTTCGCCGGCAGGTGATGGCTTCTCTTTGGCACTAGATAACCCACTACTGGACAATAGCAAGCCCGAAAGCTGGTACGCACATCCCAACGGGGGCACTCCCGGCTATGCCAACAGGGAAGTAACCCTGAGTGTACCCTCACCATCAACCACAGTCATTTGCTATCCCAATCCGGCGAGTGACCATGTCTCTTTTAGCTTTCAGGCCCACCATCAAATGGTCACACTCAGCATACTCGATTTATCCGGAAAAATGCTAACCAGTGAGTCCATCCACCTTCGGCAAACCGGATTGGTAACTTTCGAATGGCAAGTTCCGAATACCTTTCAGAGCGGAGTATACCTGATTGAGATCACCACACAGCAGGGTGTACAACACGGAAAACTCCTTATACAGAAATAACAGATAAGAGACGGTCAAAAGTCCTCTTGTAAGCCTTCGAAAAAGCCTGTTCTTCAGGCATACGAAGGCCATTGATCCGTCATTTGTCCATTCATCCTCATATATCCCCCAAACCTCACTTTTAGGATTGGATACAAGCCAATTTTCTCTAATATTAACCAATCAACAATGTCTCCGGTATTTCTGAAAGAGCTACAAGAGACCCATTTGAAACCCAGATAAATTTTTAAACAACGCATTTTAACCCCAAATGCTACATGATGAAACCATTGAAACAGAACCACATTATGAAAAAATCACTGCTTTTAATACTCATTTCCTTAGCCTCCTGGTCGGTTCTTGCCCAGACAAAGCTCATAGAGGAAGTCACCAAAACAGGCGATGAGATTGTCATCCCCTATAAAAAATATCAGCTCAATAACGGCCTCACCCTGATCATCCACGAAGACCACTCAGACCCATTGGTACATGTGGATGTAACCTATCATGTGGGCTCAGCCAGAGAGGAGCTCCAAAAATCAGGTTTTGCCCATTTCTTCGAGCACATGATGTTTCAGGGTTCTGAAAATGTGGCTGATGAAGAACACTTCAAAATAGTGACAGAATCCGGTGGCCGCCTCAATGGGTCAACCAACCGGGATCGTACCAACTATTACGAAACCGTGCCTAGTAATCAGCTGGCCACGATGCTGTGGTTGGAGGCTGACCGCATGGGGTTCTTTCTGGATTCTGTGACCCAGAAGAAGTTTGAGGTACAGCGTGCTACCGTGAAAAATGAAAAAGGTCAGAACTACGACAACCGGCCTTATGGCAGATGGAGCGAAGTGACTGCCGGAGCACTCTATCCTTACGGACACCCCTACTCCTGGCTCACCATAGGCAAGCTGGAAGACCTGGACAGAGTAGATGTAAATGACCTTAAGAAGTTTTTTATGCGCTGGTATGGACCCAACAATGCCACCCTCACGGTGGGTGGAGATGTGAATCCTACCCAGGTAGTGGCCATGGTAGAAAAGTACTTCGGGGTGATCCCCGCCGGTCCTGCGGTAGAGCCTATGAAACTGGAGCCACCTGTATTAAAATCTGACCGATATGTGTCTTATGTAGACTCGAACATTCGCTTTCCAGCGATCATGTTCACCTTCCCTACGGTACCGGCCTTCCACCCTGACGAGGCACCCCTCGACTGTCTGGCTGAAATCCTGGGTACCGGCAAGAGCTCTTACTTCTATAAGAAATTTGTATTGACACAAAAGGCCATTCAGGCCTCTACATTTCATCCGGCTAGTGAACTCTCCGGTGAGTTCACCATGTTTGTCCTTCCTTTTCCCGGGCAAACACTGTCAGCTTTTGAGCAGGAAATGCGCGCTATTCTGGACGAATTTGCCAAAAACGGAGTGAGTGATGATGACATCACCAAGTTCAAGGCCAGCCGCGAGTCAGACCTTATCAATGGCCTGGCCAGTGTGAGTGGCAAAGTCTCCCAGTTGGCCAACTATCAAACCATCTATGGAGATGCCAACGCCATCAAATATGATCTGGATCGATACCTGAACATTACCAAGGAAGATGTGATGCGGGTTTTCAACCAATACATCTACAATAAAAAGGGAGTGATCCAAAGTGTAATCCCCGATGCTGAAACTGCTCCGGCCCAACCGGATAATTACGAAATACCAACTTCCGGTGAAAGTGTATTTCCTACTACAGACTACTCTGGCCTCAGCTATTCCAGACCTAAGGGAGACAAATTTGACCGAAGCAAGCGACCAGAACTCGGCCCCAATCCTACTATCAAAGTGCCTGACTTCTGGAAAGAAGAATTGGCCAATGGCATTAAGGTAATTGGCACCCAGACAGATGAGATCCCTGTAGTAGAGATCCAGCTGACCATCAACGGAGGTCACAAAATGGACGCCTATGACCCTAAGAAGTCCGGGCTGGCCTCACTTACTGCCGGACTCATGAATGAAGCTACCCAAAACTATACTTCGGAGCAGATTCAGGAAGAGCTTAGAAAAATAGGTAGTGACATCAGTGTCTACGCCGGCACTTCGCAGACCACCATTTCGGCCAGTACACTGGTGAAAAATCTGGATCGTACACTGGAGCTCATGGATGAAGTATTGAAAAGACCTGCATTCAATCAGGAAGACTTTGACAGACTGAAGAACCAGCAGCTGGAAGGAATCAAAGCCGGGCAGAAAAACCCCGGAGCGATCGCCAACCTCGTTTTTGACCGACTGCTCTATGGTGATGAACACATCTACTCTGTACCCAATAGCGGAATAGAAGAGACAGTAGCCGCCATTACCCTTGAGGATGTCAAAAACTTCTACGACAACTACTACTCTCCGTCTGTTTCTGAGCTGGCCATCATAGGTGACATAGACCGTAAAACCGTGCTGGCCAAAATGGAATTTCTGAAAACCTGGGAGGCCAAAGAAGTGAAAATACCTGAGCTTCCGAAAGCCAAGCCTTCCGGTAAAACCACCATTTATATGGTGGACAAAGTGGATGCGCCTCAGTCCGAAATCAGGATCGGCTATGTGACAGATATGTCTTATGATGCCACTGGAGACTACTTCAAGTCCTACCTGATGAACTTCCCACTGGGAGGTGCTTTCAATAGCCGAATCAACCTGAATCTGAGAGAAGACAAGGGCTGGACTTATGGCGCCCGCGGATATTTCTCCTCTGACGATGATCCGGGGCCATATACTGCCTCAGCTGGGGTGAAGGCCAATACCACCGACAGTGCAGTGGTTGAATTCATGAAGGAAATCTCCAACTACCGCATCAACGGGATGACAGACAGTGAACTTGCCTTCATGCGCAGTGCTATTGGTCAGCGTGATGCACTGGACTATGAAACCCCGGGTCAGAAAGCTCGATTCCTGAGAAGGATTAACCATTATGATCTCGACAAAACCTTTGTGGATGAGCAAAATAAAATCATCCGAAACGTTTCCAAAAAGGAGCTGAACACTCTGGCTAAGAAATACCTGAAAGATGATAATTTTTATATCCTGGTGGTGGGTGATGCTGCTACTAACAGGCCGAAACTTGCTAAACTGGGATACGACATCATTGACCTTAATGAGAAGGGCGATGTAATAGAGGATGGTAAAATAGACACTCAGAAATAGACTCCCTATCCTTATCAAAAAAGGGCTGTCGCGATTTTCGCGGCAGCCCTTTTTTGATTGAACCCTTTGCCTCACTGGCGAATGATCAGCCTGCCCGAGGTTTCTTCATGTTCAGGGTCTGTGACTCTAATCAGGTAATACCCCGGTTCCAGACCATCCAATCCTATTTGCATCTCATTGGATGATCTGACCAGCACGCCTGCCAGGTTGAAAATCTTTACTTCCTTCAGTATGAAACCAGGCCAGTGAATATTCACCTGATCAACAGCCGGATTCGGATAGATAGACAGACTGGATATTTCTGTATACGCCAAACCCACACGTACCAGGCTTGAGTATTCTTCCTGACCATCAAAATCCACTTGCTTTAATCGGTAGTACACACTCACACCAGGTGAAACATTCGAGTCTGTAAACTCATAATTAGTCACTTCCTTACAAGTACCATGACCGGACACCTCGCCTATCACCTCCCAGCTTTCACCATCTGCGGTCTTTTGTACTTCAAAAAAATCATTATCAATCTCCGTGGCTGTAGCCCATCTGATTACATTTGAAAAGCCCTCATTTTCTGCTTTCAAAAACAAATAGGTCACTGGTAACAATGTTTGTTGTGTGTAGCTAAAAGTAACCCTGTTGCCCCCGCCAGCTTCATAATAGTCCAATACCAAATGGTGAGATCCATTCATTTCCACATTGAAGGCATCAGCAGTCCGATAACCGTGATTAGAATAATCGTCAATCACCCAGGTACTTCCTCCATCCACACTCAAACGAACTCCATCATCGCCTCCAATCTGGAAATCATACAGCCCATGTTCAAAGGTCTGAAGCATTTCAAAACGTACCGTGAATGTCTCCGTTTGGTAGTCACAACCTGACGTACTGGAGGTTACATTATCGCCCCCAAAGCTCTCGTCGAATATCTCCGACTCATAGATATCTCCTTTGTAGTTGTTCCCAAAATTGTTCACTCCATCATAGACATGACCTATCCAACTACCTGATCCCACAGCTGTATCGTCTCCAGACCTGGAGGTAAGCTGAACTGTAAGGGTATTGGAATAGACAGTCACACCACCCGATTCTGCACTCCTGCGGTAGTAGTTCAGTCCTGTGTAGCCAGCAGGAATGTCATAGGTTTCGGCAGTAGCTCCAGCCACATCAGACCAGCTACCTCCATCAGGAGATACCTCCCACTGATAGTTGGGCGTGGCCCCTGAGGCGTATAGGGCCGCAATGTTGCTGGTGAAAGCATCAGGATCACCGGTACCTGACACACAAATATCCTGATTAGATCCTATCTGTCCACCAGTTTCCGTACCGATATAGGTGATTTGGATAGACGCGCGATTGTCTCCCCCTCCTTCAAAATAATCAAATACCAAATTATAAGTACCTGATAATCTAACCTCTGTATAAACAGTCTGATAAGCATGATATCCAAAATCCTGCAAAACATACGTAGCTCCTCCATCGATGCTAAGTCGCACCCCGTCATCTCCACCAATGGTGATTCCATAGATTCCTTCGGCATAAGTCTGTGTCATTCTGAACCTTGCAGAAAAATTCTCCGCAGTGAGAGTACATGTGTTGGTGGTAATGGTACACGCAGGACCTCCACAAAAATCGGTATCAAAATTTTCAGTAGCACTGACCCTCCCTCTGTAATTGGCCGTGTAATTATTTGCGCCTTCATAGATATAACCTATCCAGCTGCCGGCACCATAGTCCGTTTCGTTACCTGTACCAAAGCACTGCGCTGCACCCTGGCCAATGGTAATAAAAGATATCATTAAGACTAGAAAAGATTTTTTCACTAATTTAAGCTTGGTTGTGATATGCAAAATCGCACTTCTTTATGGTTTAAATGGATATATTCTTTGAATGGGGCCTATAAATAGTTGAATCCCCTCATATAGAAGATAAGAGCTTTCATGAAAAACCTATTTACTAGCTAAAAACAGCACCAACTACATTGAAATTGATCCTCCTTCTGTATGTTTGGTGATAAACCCAGACAGATGAAAACAAAAATACTCATGACCCTTAGTGCCGTCACCTTAGCCCTGGCAGGCATCGCACTTACATTCGCTCCAGAGGAAATCCTCTTGTCCATTAGCGCTGAGGGAACTCCCGCCCTCACCCTTGTTTTACAACTATTGGGTGCACTTTATTTTGGGTTTGGTATGCTCAACTGGATGACTAAAACCGCCAGAATCGGAGGAATCTATAACAGACCGGTGGCTGTGGCCAATTCCAGTCATTATGCCATTGCCGCACTGGCCCTCATGAAATCTCTTACTGGCAACTCCGACTTACCCGCTATTATTTGGGTGGTGGCCATCGTTTATGCTGCTTTCGCTGTGGCTTTTGGAGCCCTGCTCTTCTGGAGCCCCGTAAAATCCCAGGACTAAACAAGCACACAGAAAAATCAGCAACGTTTGACCTCCCGCTATTGCTTTCCGGGAACTAACTAAGACGTCCACGGGGTTTAATCGCTTATTTACAACAACCCCTTATTTTTTAATCTATATGAAAGCAATAGTCCTCAACCAGCAAACCAACCGCCTGGAATATCAGGAGGTGCCAAACCCCGTAGTCTCCGAGTCAGATGTACTCATCCGGCTAAAGGCCGCCTCCCTCAATCACCACGAACTCTGGTCGCTGAAAGAAAAAAACCTACAAAAGGACGCTCCCATCATCATGGGATCAGATGGAGCCGGAGTAGTAGAAAGTGTTGGCTCAGGAGTTACCCGTTTTTCAAAAGGTGATGAAGTGATCATTAATTCGTCACTGAATTGGGGACCGAATCCCAGGGTTCAGGGTGCAGACTATCAGATCCTCGGATTTCCCACGGATGGCACTTTTGCAGAATACATCAGTATCCCGGAAGAGTATGTCTTTACCAAACCTCCCCATTTATCGTTTGAAGAAGCCGCTGCCATACCCCTGGCAGGACTCACCGCCTATAGAGCACTCTTCTCCCGGGGCGAATTTGAGCCTGGACAGTCCGTGCTCATAACCGGTGTTGGTGGAGGTGTCGCGCTTATGGCGCTCAGTTTCGCCGTGGCGGCCGAAGCCAGTGTTTATGTGACTTCAGGTGATCCGTCCAAAATCCAGAAAGCCGTAAAACTGGGAGCGAAAGGTGGAGCCAACTATAAAGAAACCCACTTGCCGGCCCAATTGCAGGACTTGTCGGGTGGCTTTGATGTGATCATAGACAGTGCCGGTGGGCCGGGCTTCAAATACCTGACAGAGCTGGCCAACCCTGGTGCCCGAATTGTGCTGTTTGGAAGAACTGCCGGAAACATTGAACACCTCAGCCCGCGGGTAATCTTCTGGAAACAACTATCCATCCATGGTACCTCCATGGGTACCAGTCAGGAATTTGAACAAATGCTGAAGCTGTTTTCCGATCGAAAGATTCACCCCGTGATAGATGCCGTTTATCCATTAAAACAAATCAATGAAGCATTCAACAGGATGGACGCCAGCGATCAGTTTGGTAAAATAGTGATTCAAATCTGGGCGTAAAACCGCAAAAAGGGTGGACTATCCACCCTTTTTCACCTAATCATCCATTCAAACCCAAACCCTCACACAAGCTCATACAAGTAGAGCTATCACTGCAAGAACCTACGGCTCAGCCTTAAGTGAGTCCTTCGTATTTCCTTTTACCAGATTTTTTTACCATTTTGGTTATCAATACAGTATGAGCAATACCTATGTAAACAACCAAAATGTTAGAAAAATGAAGAAGTATACTATGATTTTTTCACTCCTGTTTTATACCCTCTCGGGGTATTCTCAGAGTTGTACCAACCCGACAGGTTCGGTGATTAGTGGTACTAATACCAATTACAATTGTCATCAATACGTAAAAGCAGCCCTGGTCAAAGGCTGGGTGAACATGAGCAATGGTTATCCAAGTAACCAAAGCAGCATTCCAAACCTTAGCTCGGCCACTATAGAGACCGACAATGATTTCATTCGGGTATGCAACAACTATGAGGCGAAAGCCATTTCCATGAATCACGCTCAAAACAATGCGGATCACTCGGCGGTGGTACTCAATGGTGGGATGTACTCATATGATTATGGCAATTTGGCCAGCACACCGGGGTTCGGATCACAAGTTTACACCCATGGTCATGCCCGGTCATTTACCAATGCCTGTAGTCACAAGTTTTACTCTACCACCTCGGATGTGAGCATATCCGGACCATCTTCTGTACCCACAGGAGCTACTGCCACCTACACACTCTCTGCTCCTTCCAATATATCTGCAGATCATTGGGGGGTCAACACTACCTATTTTGACATCCTTTCGTCCAATAGCTCTTCGGTCACCGTAAAGGCTAAGTCCTCTGCCGGGTCAGGGTATGTGAAAGTGTATTTACGAACGTCTTGTATGAGTTCGGGTGAATTTAAGCCCAGCAAACAAAAGACCGTTAGTGTGGTGGCGGACTGTACAGGCACACTCAACGGAGGTGCACTCTATACCTTCAACAATGTGAGCAGTGGAGCCTCCAATACAGTAGCGATGAATTTGTCCAGCTGGACCTGGGTAAAAACCTCCGGAAGTCCCAGCTACTGGTACACCGGATCGGGTGGAAAATACATGTATTTCTCGCTCTCCAGTGGATGCGCCACCTTCAATGCATACAACTCATCTTGTAACCTCACCTTGACTTTCTGTGCTTATGGTGGGTATACCATGCAATATGATGACAATGAACCAATGGAATATCAGGTGCATAATCTGCTAACCAATAAACTGGAACGAAAAGGCACTGCCGCTCCGGCTGATGAGCCAGAGATGCTCAGAGACCTGCCGGCAGGATTGTATGTACTCTCCATTGGGAATACCAAAAAGAAGGTCTTAATTAAATAAATCAGTTTCACCTCATACTGTACCTCAAAACAAAAAAACGCGGGCATGGCCCGCGTTTTTCATATACGTTTTAAGAAATGAGGTTATCAGTCCACGAAAAGCGAAGCAGGTGACTCTATGGTGACCTTCTTCACATTCATCGGGTAGGCTTCCACCTTTTTATCAGCTTCAAACACACGCTCAGGCAAACTCTCTCTGATAATGTTTGAATAAGACATAGGAGAGGGAGCGTTGGTCATCAGGCTCTTTTTGAGTGGCTCAGCTTCATTGCTATCGGTGATCATGGTGATGTACATATTTTCGGTCTGCAGGTACTTGGCAGCCGCGGCATTCACTTCCTCCAGAGTCAGTTTAGCCAGTTTGGCATCCATCTCTGCTATGTAGTTTTCCATACCGTAAAACTGTGAATCCATCAGGAAACCCAGCTGCCGCTCAGGTGACTGAATGTATAGTTTCATGTAGCTTCTGAGAAACTGTCTGGTCAATTCAAACTCATCGGCTGTCAGCCCTTCATTTTTCACCCGGTCTATTTCGTTCAGTGCCATGCGCATGGCAAAGTGTGCATGACCGATTTTGATATCGCCGAGCTCAGGATACTGGCTTTTCAGGCTATAGGCTGTTTGTACAGGTCGGATCCAGATGGCCAGGTAATTCTGACTTCTGGGAAAGCCCGTAAGCGGAAGCTGATTGCTCCCCCCGGCTTCATACCACTCTATGTAGGTATAGTCACCATAGTTCATAGACCTGGTTTCCCTGATCAGCTGATACAGTTTGGAATAAGACTTGCGATGCTCGCCGAGATAAGAGTTCACCACCAACATGGCTGGCCAGTCAGCGGAAGCTCTGTTGATACTGATGGGATAGCCCGTGAAAATAGCCGTACCCAGATTGTCTGGTTTGGTCACCAACTGCACCTGAATGCCATCAGGCATGGCTACTTCTCCCAACTCGGGAACCGTAGGCTGAGTATCTGGCAGGCTGTTGATGTCCGCTTTCAGGGTTTCCAAAAAAGAAGCTGGATAGTCCCCGGCAATCCCGATGGTCACGTTATTTCTGGTAAAGAAAGCCTTGTAGTGATTCACCACATCTTCTCGAGTGATGTTGGCAAGCCCGTTGATGGAGCCCCGCTTCATATGTGCGTATCGTGTACCGGCAAAAAGCCTCGCTTCCAGGGCCATTTTACTAAAGTCCTCATCAGAGCTGGCTTTGATCACTTCCTTCACGTACACCTCCGTATTGGACTTTACACGACTAAAATCGCGCTCGGCAAAACTAGGGTTCAGGAGCAGACTCCTGAAAATGGTGTAAAACTCATTCAGAAAATCCTTATGTACTTCGAAGGTAAATGTGGTCATCTCCTTGTCAGTGAAGGCTCTGTATTGAGCGGCCATAGGATACAGCAGGTCATCAATTTCTGATTTGGTATACTGATCACTCCCTGTCTCAGTGAGGACAGTAGCTGTCAGGTTGGTGAGTCCTTCTTTACCCACCGGGTCACTCATCGACCCATTCTCAAAGGAAATTTTCACAACAATCTTGGTAGAAGCCATAGGCAACTCCACCACCTTCTGAGCTGTAGCAGTCAAACTCAACAGGCTCAAAAACATATATACTAGATTCTTCATTTTGATCGGGTTAAAGTTTGATGTTCAATTCTTCTGACACCTGCAATTCCTCATCCGGAGAAATGGTAGCCACAGTAAGGTGCTCATCCACAAAGTACTTGTTGGCTACTCGCATGATATCCTCTGCGGTCACTGCATCGTAGTTGGCAAATGCCTTATTTACATCTGCAGGATTACCGGTAAGCCATATGTACCACGATAGCGAATTGGCGATATCGCTGGGGTTGTCTATACCCATGGCATAGCTGTACTTAATGAAACTCTTGGTTTGGGTGAGCGCTATAGAATCAACCGGATTGGTCTTCAGGTCTGTCAGCACTTTATCAATTTCTGCTTTTACATAAGCCATATCCGATTTGTCCACGAGCATAGCATCTACTGACCACAAGCCCGGATCTACGGTATTCAACCCTCCGGCGGAAAGTTCCCGCACCTTTTGCTCTTCTACTACCAGCTTCTTGTAGATGTCAGACTTTTGTGAAAAGGCCAGGCTGCTGATGACGTCCAGAATGGCCATGTCTTTATTCTCAACAGAAAACCCGGGGCCTTTGTAATTCAGGTTAAGAATCGGAGGGAAATTGGCTTCCTGTACGTGTGCAAATCTGGTTTCGGTCTGTTCGGGTTCCTGAGTGATCTCCTGAGTAAAGGTGCCTCGCTCCCACTCACCGAAGTACTTACGCGCCAGGTCATTCACCTTGTCGCTGGTGACGTCTCCCACTACCAGCACCGTGCAATATTCGGGTCGGTAGTAGCGATCAAAAAACTCCAGCGAGTAGTCATACTGATTAGGCATGTCCACTACATCCTCCCAGTACCCAATGGTGGTGTGAGAATAGGTGTGGGTAGTAAAGGCCGTATTATACGTCTTTTCGTACAACTTCATGTACGGGCTGGTATAGCTCTTGGTATACTCTCCCTTCACAGCACCCGCTTCTACTTTGAAATCTTCTTCGGAATACTTCAGGTTCATAAATCGATCCGATTCCAATTCAAACATCTTGTCAAGCATCTCCGCATTTCCTGTCATGTGATAGACTGTGCGGTCCCACCAGGTGTTGGCGTTGGCTGCTGCACCTATGGCTTTCAGCGCTTCGCTGTATTCTGCTTTGGAATACTTATCGGTGCCACGAAACATCATGTGCTCGAAGAAATGGGCAAAACCTGTTTTTCCTTCTTCTACTTCGTCACGGCTACCCACTCTCACTACAATAAAAAATGAAGCAAGTCCGGGGCTATTGTAGGGTACTGTGACCACATTCAAGCCGTTGTCCAGTTTGGTTTGCTGGATGGGATAAGGGAATATGCCCTCCTCCTTTGGGGTGTCTGGCTGAGGTGTACACCCCATAGCCAGCAGTAATACAGCCATAGAGGCTACTAGATAATTTCTCATGGTTAATGGTTTTTTTTCTAAAATTAACAGAAATAATTGGAGGTAGCCTAAGGTCTGTTTTGAATGGGCAATAAGTCTTCTGAACGGGTAGATACGGGACGAGAGACTCATAAATTGAATTCTGAGTCAGAAGGTGGCACCTCCTTAATCCAACGGTAAATTATAAACAAGCCGGATATCTAAGATAGGTCCGGCAGAAAAATCCACATTTTGCTGAGTCCGATCATCACCAAAGCTCGCAATAGTGATGCGAAAGTCAACCTCATCGCCCTCATTAAACTGTCTGTAGCTCCTGCCAAGAGCATAGCCGAAGCGCGCCTCAAAGTGCAGGTTTCCAGCTAGTCGATAGCGACCATACAGGCTCAAATCCACACTCTTTCGCTCAATATAATCCCCATTATATACCGGATCACCCAGCTGAAAAGAGGTGATCAGACCAAACAAGCTTAGCCCCATACCCAATCGGGGATGAGCCTGATAGTTGAGCTTGCCAAAAACAGGGAGTAGACCGTTGATTGACCACCGCTCTGAAATCTTCCAATCCACAAAAACCAGTGGTACGAACATGTGACCAAAGAGCTCCCGATTATACATGAGCCCATAGCGCATGAGCAACCGATCGCTGTATTTTTTCTCAAACAAGCCAATTCCGCCCAACTGAACATGCTGCCAATCCAGCTGCTGGAAATCGGACATGAACCGCGGTGCCAGCAGCAACTGAAACCCTGTAGTTTCGCTGAGCTTTCGCACCAGACCTGTTTGTAAAATCAAGCCATGAAGGCGGGTAGGATCAATAACACTGGAGGCTCCGTCATAGTCCACGACAAATCCCTGATAGGTGAGGTCGTTATACCAAATAGTGGATTCAGAAAAGACAATGGGTATTTTGAGATTGAGGAGCGCCACATTTTCTGCAGCATTCGCCTGCTGCCCTGAGACGGGTTGGCTAAAGCCATGTTTGTAAGAAAGGGTGAATAGATCAATGCTACTCTGCCCATACGCAAAGCAAGAGATCATCCATAGTGCAAAATATAGCCGTCTTTTCACCTGATGAAATTAGTGAAAAGGAAGTACTTAAGAAATTGGAATCTTACTTAACTTCTTAATAGGAATCCAAATACTTAGACTTTCTGGAAAGCCATATTCGAATTGAGTATGAAATTTTCACAACTGGACTTACTTCCCACAAAGATCAAATCAGCATATGAATAAACCTGCCACTGTCTTTCCGAACTGCTGTATCTCATTTTGAAACCGTTGTTGCTTCTTCTCCCGAATAATTTACCGATCATGCGCTTAATGTTTAGACCTCTAAATTAGTGGCAATAACAGGCCTGTTTGAGAATACTCTGTGAACAATGCCCTTTTCTCGTTGGGCCAAAAGCACAACCAAAACACCTGAAATTTCGAATAATGGAAAGTCTATTTTTTGGAACAAATGACTCTTCATCTTTCAGCCTATTCAGAAGCTTGGCCGACCCATTTCGAAACCATGAAAGAAGCGCTCTTGCAGCTTTTTCCTGAAGAGGCACGGGCCATCGAGCACGTTGGGAGCACTGCTGTACCGGGACTTATCGCCAAACCGGTCATTGATATTTTCATGGCGGTATCCCCCTTCAGAAAGGCAGAATTTTACGAAGAAAGGCTTCAATCTGAGGGTTATCACTATGTGCCTACGGGAATGACCGAACGGTATCTGCTGGCAAGGCATACTCCCGAAGGAGTGTGGACACACAACCTGCATGTTCTCCCATACAGTCCGGATTTTCTACTTCGAAATGAAATTCTTTTTCGGAATGATCTCAGAAAGAGCCCTGATCTGATACAGGAATACAACCGCCTCAAAAAGCACCTGGCTTCCATGCCGCTGGCTAGCCTGGAAGATTACACCCGCGCCAAGACAGGCTTCATTCAGCAGGTGGTAGACAAAGCTAGAAAGGCGCATGGACTACCCCGACAAAACGTTTGGACTATGGAGATCGAAGAAACCTAAACGGGGTCAGCTTAAGTCCTGGTTCGTCTCCTGAGTTTGCCTATTCGATCGTCATAATAGGCTTTCAACTCCTCCAGAAAAGTCATTGGGTCATCATATGTGGTGAGCACCCGATAGGTCTGTCGGTTTTTGGCTCGAGCCAGCTCTTGTTCCACATTCAACTTTTCCTGCTCCAGGTAATCATATGCCGGGACGGTGGGCTGCACCGATGCAGCTGCTGGCGCCATCATAGACACCAACTCCTGATCACTGAAGATATGCGCATGATACGCCCGAAGTGCTGCCAGGTCTCCTGATTGGTAAATGCTGATCAAACGTGCGGTCACGTCGGTAGCCACCTCCATTTTCTGACCATCCATAGAAAACTTATCCGGGTGTACATGCATCATCGCTTCCCGGTAGATCCGCTTCATCTCCTTTTGATCAGATTCATTATGGCCGGGCTTATTGTTTCTGACCACAGGTTTCAGCCCTTCAGGAGCCACATAGTTTTTACCCCTCCTCTTTTGCGCTAGACGTTGTTCCTTTTTGGCCAGCTTTTGCTGCTTGTACAGCACGGTGAGCTCCTGCTCTTCTATGAGCTCGTTGATCAGGTGAGCCCGCAGCTGGGTCTCAAAAGCGTGAGTGCTTTGCCGGATCAGCTCCAGTTCTGCCCGGAGGGCATCAATCTGATCTTTCAACTCAGACAGTCGCTCGTTGGAAACATGATTGGAGACAGACAGCTCAGACTTCTTCGTCATTGGTCAGGGTATGTTCAGATTTAGAAGCAAATTTAATGGTTTTGAAATGCCTTGTAGCCACCTAATCAGAGCCTTTCATGGCATTGTCTTACGCTTCGACAGGCTCAGCGTGACAATGCCAGAATCAGCGTGACAAGGCTCAGTGGGACAATGCCGGGATCAACTCCGCAATTTTCGGGTGGTACTGCCCACTACACTCTCCTACTTTTACCTCATATTTACTCAACCAAAGAAAGATGAACACTCAGGATCACATCAACTTTCAGCGCATCGCCGAGGCGATCGATTACATACAGGCCAACTTCCGCGACCAACCCAACCTGGATGAGGTAGCGGAGCAAGTACACCTCAGCCCTTTTCATTTTCAGCGTCTCTTTACCGAATGGGCCGGCGTAAGCCCCAAGAAATTTCTGCAATACATCAGCATTGCGCATGCCCGATCGCTTCTCAAAGATGGTCAGGCCACCCTCTCGGAAGCTACCCACCAAACGGGGCTATCTGGTACCGGCAGACTGCACGACCTCTTCATCAACATCGAAGGCATGACCCCCGCTGAATACAAAAATGGTGGCAAAAACCTGAAGATCAATTACAGCTATGCAGACAGCCTGTTTGGAAATATCCTCGTGGCCAGTACCGCCAAAGGCATTTGTTACCTGGCCTTTGCCGATGATCCCAGCCTGGCCTTCTCTGAGCTAAAAAGCAAATTCCCGAATGCTTCCTATGAGCAACGTCTGGATTTGATTCAGCAGAATGCCCTCTTCATCTTCACGCACAACTGGACCCAACTGGATCAAATCAAGCTACACCTCAAAGGCACTGATTTTCAGCTGAAGGTTTGGGAGTCCCTGATCAGGATCCCCTCCGGAAGATTATCCACTTACGGACAGATAGCCAGTGCAATCGACAAGCCCACGGCTTCACGAGCGGTAGGCACAGCCATTGGTGACAACCCCGTGGCTTACCTGATTCCCTGCCATCGTGTGATCCAGTCTACTGGCAGATTTGGGCAATATCACTGGGGTAGCAGTCGAAAAACGGCCATGATCGGCTGGGAGGCAGCACAAATCACCGAAAGATGATACCAGAATTGCATACCAGCATTACAGACAGGCAGCTGAAACTGATGATCAGAAACGGGAAGATTGGACTCGCAGGCAATCGTAAATTGAAGATCTACGGGAAGCTGGGTTGTGTCTCTGGCAAGCGAATGAAACGTGAAAACCGGATCTTTTTTGAGCATGAATCCGAAGCTTTGACCCTCGGCTATCGCCCATGCGGTCACTGCATGCCTGCAGCCTTCAAAAAATGGAAACATGGAGCTATTTAAAGATTTGATTGATCCCAAACGCAACCTGCTGCCCCACGACGGCACGGTGAACTACTACGGAAAGGTGATCCCGGAAGCCGATCATTACCTGCATCAGCTCCTGCACCGCATCGAGTGGCGACCCGATGAGGCCGTCATTTTTGGCAAGCACATCAGCACCAAAAGAAAGGTGGCCTACGACGGAGACCGCCCATTTGATTACACCTACTCCAATACCACCAAGCAGGCCCTGCCATGGACAGAAGAGCTGCTGGCGCTGAAGCAAATCATCGAAAACGCTACACACGAGACCTTCAACTCCTGCCTGCTCAACCTCTACCACAGTGGTGAGGAGGGCATGGCCTGGCACAGTGACGGAGAAAAAGACCTGAAAAGAAACGGGGCCATCGGTTCGGTAAGTCTTGGCGCTGAGCGCAAATTCTCCTTCAAACATAAAGTAACCAAACAGCGGGTGGATGTGAACCTGGAGCATGGCAGCTTGCTGGTGATGACCGGCACCACACAAACGCACTGGCTGCACCGACTGCCACCCACCAAAAAAGTAAGCACCCCCAGGGTGAATCTCACCTTCAGGACGATTGTGAATCAGTAAGGGTCATAAATAAATCATGGGTCATTTGGACCTAAGGATCTGCCCCTCATCAATCAGGTAATTGCAATTCACTTATCAATTTTATAACTTCTCAACTCATTCATTCCATTTCGATGCGGTCCTAAAACCTGCTTAATTGAAGAAACAAAATGAAAACATCACTGATCACGATCATCATTTTTCTGATATTTTCACTGAGCACCTATTACTTCGTTCAAAAGATCTCCGGGAGTCATCTGACCCGACTGCCCAGGGTAGTGGTCTGGGTTCTCGTGATCTCAATGACACTCCTGGTTCCATATACAGTCAGTTTGGTGGTGATCCAATACCATCTGGAAACGGAATCCGCTTCAATACTGCACTCAGGGCTTTTCGTCATCCTGTTGAGTTTTGTATTCACCGTGCCTGTTCTCAAAAGAATCCCTTATCTCTCAAAAAAGTAGACTAATGACCTGGATGAGGTTGCTCCTTCGGACGGGTTAGTAGCAAAACCTTCCGGACGATTGTGAATCAACTCACCTAAAAAAGTTCCGCAGTGGTGAACAGATTTTCAGCGGATTTTGTTTTGGTCAAACACTCCTAAAACCGCTATGAATGTTTATACCTTCATCACCCCCATTGTGCTGGTATTGCTCCTGGCCGAAATCATCTACAGCGTAAGGACTAAAAAGCCCTATTACAACTTTCAGGATACCATCACCAATCTGGCCACCGGCATAGGCAACCAATGTGTCAACCTGGCCGTGGCCTTTTTTGTCTTCAAATGGTACGGCTGGCTCTATCAGTTTGCACCATGGCAGATTCCCAACACCTGGTACTTCCTGCTGCTCCTGCTTTTGCTACAGGATTTTGTCTTCTACTGGTTTCACCGCACCGGGCATACCATCAATGTCTTCTGGGCTGCCCATATGCCACACCACTCCTCTGAGGAGCTCAACCTTTCTGTGGGCATTCGTGCCAGCTTTACCCAGCGCCTCTTCCAGTTTGTCTTTTTCGACTGGATACTGGTACTCATTGGGTTTTCTCCTGAAGCCGTCTATGCGATGGCAGCCGTGCACCTGCTGCTGGCCTACTGGCACCATACTCAGGTCATCAAGCGACTGGGTTGGTTCGAAAAGTACTTTGTAACCCCCTCACACCACAGGGTACACCATGGGGTGAACCCTCAGTACATCGATAAGAACTACTCCGAATTCCTCATCATCTGGGACAAACTCTTTGGCACCTTTGAGGAAGAGGATGAAGAGATCTGCTATGGGGTGACACACCCACCACGCACCTGGGATCCTATTTTCGTCAACTTTCAGTATTGGAAACAGCTCTGGGACGATGCAGTAGCGGCCCCCTACTGGTGGGACAAGATCAGGGTGTGGTTTATGCCGCTGGGCTGGCGTCCCCGGGGACTGGAAACAGAGAAAAAGGACCGCATAGGCTACACCAAAGCCGAACAGGTAAAATACCGCAGCGCCCAATACAAAAACCTCAAACCGTACCTGATGGCACATGTGGCCATCACACTGGCTTATCTGATGGTGGTCATCAATTTGTCTTCACCCCTTTCTGCCCTGGACCGGCTCATTTTATCCGGCGGAGTATTTATGGCCATTATTAGCTGGGGCGGACTCCTGCAGGCACGAACATGGTCTATTCCTTTGGAAGTGCTCCGAACTGCCTTTATGGCCATAGCCCTCATACTGGTGCTCAATCAGAACGAAATGGCCAACTGGACCAGCTGGACCACCATTGTCATCCTGGGCATCACAGGGGTGAGCATCCTTTACTTTTCTTTTAAGATCAAAAAAGGGCAACTGGAACCCGTACCAGCGGGGTAAGCGCCCTTCATGTATTTGTTTCTATCACTCAGAAGAGTGGATCAAAAAGCTTAAATTCATTACAGACTTTTTAATCACTAAACCTATTGACCCCATGAAAACCCTACTCCTATTGTCCGCTATGGTGGCCTGCTTATCCTTACAGGCTCAAAACCAATTTCAAAATGAAGCTTCAGGCACACTGGCCTTTTACTCTGACCGGATCATGCAGCTGGCAGACGCGGTGCCTGCCGACAAATACAGCTGGTCACCAGAAGAAGGCGTTCGCACGTTTGGCGAAGTGCTGGCGCATGTTGTTTCTGCCAATTATTTCTTTGCCATGAAAATGGGCGCCGTGATACCTGAGACAGTGGATATGATGGGTATTGAAAAAAACCTCAAAACCAAAGAGCAACTGAAAACCGCCCTGCAGGACTCCTACAAAGTGGTGATTGACGTGGTAAAAAACAGCTCCAAGGCTGATCTGGAGGAGAAGGTAGAGTTCCCCTTTCCGGGAGAGTTTACCTCTATGTCAGCGGCGCTGATCGCTGTCTCGCACTCCAGTGAGCACATGGGCCAGTTGATCGCATACTGCCGCACCAATGGCATCACCCCGCCGTGGAGTGTAACCGACGAAGGTGGTCAGGACTAATACTTTCAAAGGGGGCTCTGCCCCCTTTTCCTTTGCTTCTATTCTCAGTTTTGGTGATGGTCAACTTAAAATCCTTAGGCTGACTCTTTCCAAATGTTAGGTAGGATCCTATTCAAATGACTTTGGCAAATTCCTCTGAGAGCCTATGGATTTAGTGTCTGTCATTTTCAGTCAATTTTCTTCTTAAGTTCATCTATTTCGTCTTGTTGCTTCTCCAGTCGCTCCAGCAGTTCAATCTGATACAGGGTTAGCTCCTCAATTTTTTTCAGAAGTCGCATATTCATATCTCCTAGATCAATTCCGCCATTCATTAAAATTTCCTCCTCTGATGGTATTTCTGGTAAATGTCTATTCTCAGAAATAAATTCCTTAGTTTCTTTAAGAGTTCGTAGTTGATATTCCGGTTCGAATACATAATCTGGAATATCTAAAACCTCCACTTTGACTTCCTCACAGTTCACTTTACCATCAATAATTGCATTTCCTTGCGGCACTACAATATTTCCATTTCCTTCAATTCTAAAGAGTTGTTTTTTTATTGTTCCACCGCTTCCGTCATTCGTTCCTCGGTTGAAGACATATGAACCATACCAATTTCTAATGTGCCAATCGACTATCGGTGATCCTGAGTTTGTAATAACCGTTAAATCTACATCAGCCCCATTATTTGCTGTGGTATTGTCAAATAGAAATCTCAAACCAGCCTGATTTGAGATATTATTGAGATAAAGATTTCCTTTTGTGTCCAAATTTCCAGTTATTAGCGCATTTCCACCGACTGATAGTAAGTCAGTTCCTGCAATTGTAGTACCTCCTAGACTTAGACCACCCCATTGAGTCAACCTTGCTTTGATAGTCTCCCCTGGAGATCCACCAATTACCGCGAATAATAAACTTTGGTTAAATGGGCTGGAAGTACTATTATCTCGGTAAACATGCCAGTTCCAATATGGCTTACTTCCAAGAGTGAGTCCAGAAGGGAATTCGTCATTTTGAGAAAAGCCAAAATTTGAGATGACCAACGCTATCAATAACAAGTATGTTTTTTTCATGTTCGCAGTATATATGATCAGGAAGATCGAACGACCAACTATAGGTTTGTGTGCCCACAGTTGGCAGATAGCACTAAAATAGCGGAAGTGCTCCAGAAACACAACGGTAGCTACAATGCTCTGCGTTCCATAAGTTTTCGCATGTTATTTTACTTCCCCTTACCTATTCGTTCAATTGTACAAGAGGTTTGAATCCTCCATAGACCATTCTACTGGCGTCAAAAATCAATTTTTCAGGGTTGGTCAATGGCCCGACTAGCTCGGTCATTCTTGGGTCTGTGGGCACTTTTTTGTTAGCTAAGTCTCGTACCTCTTTTGAAGGAAAAACAACCCACCCAAATATAATTTCCTCATCCTCCCTGGCAACTACGGCTTCTATAAAAGATCTTGTGCCTTCTAAAGTCATATCATCACCAATGAATTCGAAGTAAGCAAGTGCACCATACTCTTTCCAAATTTCGGCCACTTTTTTAGCCACCTCTTTATATTCGTCCAAATAAATTCGGGGAATTGGAAGAACAAATCCATCAATGTAGTGCCTCATAATTATTCACTTTAGGGTTCTGCCACGCTCCAGTCGGTCACGTCTTGGAATTCCTTTCTTTCCGCAGACGTTATCCTTAATGGTTTTCCAGGATTTAGTTTCCATGTTCGTTCTTTTTGTCGTGATACTATTCAGCCGAATTTGAAATCCATTTCAATGGGCCGGTTTAAATAAGTTCATTGATATCGTCCATGTAAAAACACTGTTCCCACTGTTTCATTCCAATCTTTGGGTAATATGCCACAGCTTTGGGTGCCGCCAATAATATCAATTTTGCTTTGGGCGTTTGTAATTTTGTTTGCCTGATTAATTCCTTCCCAATTCCTTGTTTTTGGTAGGCCTGGTCCACCGCTAAATCCGACAAGTACGTACAATACAAAAAGTCTGTCAAAGACCTTGCAACACCAATGAGGACATTGTTTTCACGTGCTGTGACAATCAAATTACCGTGATCCAACATTTTCTGAATTCTATCAGGTTCATTCACTGGTCTTCGTTCTGCTAAAGTGGATTGATTCAGTACGGAAATAAACTCTTCTGGTGACAGGTCCTTTTCAATTTGATATGTTATCATGGCTCAGCTTCTTAAAGAAGGTATGATCAATTGGATTTTAACAAAACCTAACGGTAAATTATTGGTACGGGTTATATGGTAGACAGGCTAAAAGAGTTAAGATATTATTCATGGTCATATTGCCTAAATCGCATAGGTTTTCCTGCCTGTCCCCACCATTATCGCCGTTTGGTTCGAGTAGACCATTCACACGTCGCGGGTTACCAGCTTCTTAAATGTAGCCCTTGCTGAATTTTCCTTTCAGGGAGTTATCGCAAACTGCAATCAAGTTTTGGTTGGCAACAGGTTTCCCAAATCTGCTGATATCAAATGCTGTTTCAATACAGTGATTGAGAAAATCCGAAGTTAATTCAATGTTGAGCATTCGTGCTATCGAATGTTGTACTCCGTCTATTCTTCGAGCTTTGTCAGGAATCTATTACTCATCCAACCCACATAATATGAGTTGCTATGTAAATCTTCCATGTACAAAACGCTTTCATTTAGTTTGTATTCTGTGCTGATGGCAACATACCACCATATTCTACCAGTGTCATCTATTGAATATGCATTGCCAAGAGTTCCTTTGTTGACTGTTCCAGGGGAGTTACCGAGTCTCTCGTGTTCGGTCAAGTAGCCAAGATATGTTTAATCATCAATGATTGCTGATAAGCGCAATTTGTATCGTTTTGTTATGGTCTCTATTCCGAATCAATAATAATGCTTAAGCTAAATTCATAGTTGTTCCCAGTGCCTTCATAACCAAAAGAATAGGCTATAGCCATTAGTCTAATTTTATCCTGCCATGTAATACCTGCATTAACGTTGAAGAAATTTTCGTTATTGGAAATCCTAAATGATCCTCCAAGTAACACTAGTCTTCGTATTTCAAACAAAGTATTTATGCCAGTTGTAACAATGTCGTAATCCGTTGTAAAGGATATTGATGGACTAATACGAAAAATTGAAAAATCAAAGAGGTATTGACCATAGGCGGTGAGGTACTGGACGTTGTTGCTATTTAGATATTCGATCTTTGAGTTCCTAATTTTAGATTCTAGTATATTCTTTAAAGCAAACCCTCCTTCTAGATTATTCTGTTTATATGCGATTCCAAAACCCAAATCAAATGCATTGGAGGGTGGAGAATTTGAAATTAATATTGGGTCGTATGGGTCTATACGTCTTATAGAGGAAAAATCGAAGCTTTCTGAAAGTAAGTCTAATTCAGCACCAATGATGGTCCCCCAATACTTAGGACAGGTCTAGCTTGTTTTTAAGTTCTACAATAGTAATAATATCAGTGATTAAGCTGCTTCTTTTCGTTGATGAAAATAAAGTTCTTCAGGTATTTGATTATCAAT